>ENA-UOOR01002126-UOOR01002126.1-fermentation-metagenome-genome-assembly--contig:-NODE-2126-length-20991-cov-2.791460_pt1 | contig 20991 bp, 18 predicted proteins | sample MGYA00245780_ERZ724029 | MGnify/ENA primary metagenome ERZ724029 (study PRJEB28704, sample SAMN03018315) | fermentation metagenome | biome: anthropogenic terrestrial biome; feature: soil; material... | reverse complement strand
GAACGTTCGCGCTTATTTTTAAAGAAGGGAGCACTTTTATGTCCTAACATAAAAGAATGTGTAAGAAGTACCTCTCCTGCTCCAAACCTTCTCCCAAGAGGGAGAAGGTGCTCTCAATCATAATTTTATTGCTAATAAGTCCTTATGACTTTGGATACACTGTCGCAATTAGATGCTCGACCACTTGTGGCTCTGCCAAAGTCGAAGTATCGCCTAAACTATCTAGCTCATTTGCCGCAATTTTTCTTAAAATACGACGCATGATTTTACCTGAACGTGTTTTCGGTAACGAGGGTGCCCAGTGTAATGCATCAGGAGTTGCCACAGGACCTAATACTTTACGTACCCACGCTACCAATTCTTGCCGTAATTCATCTGTTTCGACAGCATCCGCCTGTAAGGTCACGAAGGCACAAATTCCCTGCCCCTTAATATCATGTGGCATCCCCACAACCGCCGATTCAGCTACAGCATCATGTGCTACCAAGGCACTTTCAATTTCAGCTGTACCCAGTCGATGCCCTGAAACATTCAAAACATCATCCACACGACCTGTAATCCAGTAATAGCCCGACTCATCTCGGCGCGCACCATCTCCAGTGAAGTATGTGCCTGGATAGGTAGAGAAATAGGCCTCAATAAAGCGCTCAGGATCACCCCAAATCGTCCGCATCTGCCCAGGCCAAGAGTCCTTAATCACTAAGTTTCCTTCCACTGCGCCTTCAAGTTCGTTGCCATCTGCATCGACAATTGCAGGCTGTACACCAAAGAACGGACGTGATGCAGAACCTGGTTTCAAATCAGTTGCACCTGGCAATGGGGTAATCATGAAGCCGCCTGTTTCCGTCTGCCACCATGTATCGACAATTGGACAACGGCTTTCACCCACTACGGTATAGTACCAATTCCATACTTCAGGGTTAATCGGTTCACCCACCGAACCTAAGAGACGTAAACTGCTGCGGTCACTTTCACGAACAAAGGCATCCCCTTCACGCATCATCGCGCGAATCGCAGTTGGTGCGGTGTAGAGAATGGTGACATTGTGCTTATCGACAATATGTCCGGTCCGAGCCCAACTTGGATATTGTGGTACACCTTCAAACATGACTGTGGTTGTACCATTCGACAATGGCCCATACAACACATAAGAATGTCCCGTAATCCAACCGACATCGGCAGTACACCAAAATACATCATCTTGTTTAAGGTCAAAAACTTCACGGAAGCTGCAATTGACATAGGTTAAATAGCCGCCAGTGGTATGCAAAACACCTTTTGGTTTACCTGTTGAACCTGATGTGTACAAAATAAACAGTGGATCTTCGGCATTCATGGGTTCAGGTGGGCAAATGTCATTCACTGACATAATTTCCATGTGGTACCACAAGTCACGCTCAGGCTTCATTTCAATTGGGTTACCAGTACGGTGTACCACAATCACATTTTGCACCGATGCTGTACCCTGAATGTCTAATGCGACATCCACATTTTCTTTAAGTGGGATCGGCTTACCGCCTCGCATACCACAGTCAGCAGTAATCACCACTTTCGCTTGACTGTCTTCTATACGACTGGCTAATGAATCCGGTGAGAAACCGCCAAAGACCACACAATGTACCGCCCCAATCCGCGTACAAGCCAACATAGCGATTGCAGCTTCTGGCACCATTGGCATATACAGCACTACACGGTCGCCTTTACCTACCCCATGTTTTTTCAATACATTGGCAAAACGGCAGGTTTCATCATGCAATTCTTCAAAGGAAATAATTTTATGCCGTGAGGGATGATCCCCTTCCCAAATGATAGCCGGTTTATGTGGATGCTCTTTTAGGTGTCGATCTAAACAATTGGCACTGACATTGAGCTCACCATCAGCAAACCATTCGATTTTGAAATTATCTTGATGAAAGTTAGTATTTTTTACTTGAGTGAATGGCTTGATCCAGTCAAGCTTTTGCGCCTGTTCCGCCCAAAATTCGTCCGGTTGTTCAATTGATTTTTGATAGCGTGCAAAGTACTCCGACTCATTAATACGCGCGGTTTTTTTAAAACTTTCAGGTACTGGATAGATCTCTTTCATATTGTATTTTCCTTGATCTGATTCATCTCATCACGAGATGCCATGCCACGTTTTTAATCTTATAATTCCTGCATAGATGCAGTATGCCGACTATTTTTTAATCACAGCAATCATGCTTTGGTCGTATTATTCTGTACTCATTTAAAGCATATCTACGCGCATTGTTTCAACAAAAACATGTGTGAATTCAGTATCTGATCAGTTCATTTGAATTTATAATTGGCAACATAGTTTAATCAATAACGCATGTGTCGTAACTAAGACTGCGTTTAAAAATGGTCTCGCCCATGAATAGCAAAGATACCTCTCCCTTCTTTTCTCGACAGCCCGCCAAGGTAGCAGATAACCCACTGACTCCAGACGGTCGATTTGGTCGACTGAGTATGATTGGGTGGTATGGCTTTTTAAATTTAATAGCTTTGTTTTCATTGATTGGTTTGAGCCTGGCCATTGGCATTTTCAACATCAATACTTTGGCTTTAAACGAGCAATTTGTTGGGATATTGACAGGTGCATCAGGTCTGGCCTATTTAGCGATTGTCATTTTATATATCTATTTTTACTGCGTGATTGTGGTACGTCGCCTACATGATTTAAATCAAGCCGGTTGGTTGATGCTGCTGCTGTTCATTCCTGTCATTAACTTATTTTTTATCTTGTATCTCATTTTGGCATCAGGCAATCCTAACGCCAATCAATACGGCGCACCACGCCCTGCGGCAGTATGGGAAAAAATACTGGCGTGGTTCATGATTGTATTGACCGTTTTATCTATCTTCACAGCAGGCAGTATTGGCTCATATATGATGGGTACTGGTGAGCTTGAAACGCCAACAGAAATGATTCAACAAAGCACCGATTATTTTTAATTCTAAATTAAATGCACTCAGACCTGTCTGAATTTTGATACAACTGTGCGTTGCCCTGTAATACAGGGTTATTTTCAACACAAAATTCAGGCAAAATACGCAAAAATCTCATAATTCGGAAAACTCGTGGCTGAACAAGACAATGCCTTGAGTGATGTGACTCAAGGCACTTCACATCTGTTGCAAGAAGCAACAGAAAAAACGGCACAAACTGTGCTTGAACATACTGCAAAATATAATGATGCTTACTCGACCATCGATAAATTTGTCGATGGTTTTTGGGAGCGCCTGCCTTATATTTGTATTGCACTGGTGGTTTTCACTATTTTTCTTCTACTTTCAAAGTTATTTAGATTCTTTGTTCGTAAAGCCATTGCAGACCTCTAGTATTCAAAACAAAACCTCGTTTTAGTTCTGAACCGTGTCGGTAGTTCAGCCATTATGTTCTTTGGTTTCCTTATTGCGATGGTGATTGCTATTCCAGGCTTTACTCCAGGCCAATTAATGAGTGCCTTGGGGATTGGTTCGGTTGCCATCGGTTTTGCATTCAAAGACATTTTCCAAAACTTATTGTCAGGTATTTTGATCCTACTTGGCGAACCGTTCAAAATTGGTGATGACATTATCGTATCGGGTATGGAAGGTACGGTTGAAGATATTCAGATTCGCGCAACGTTCTTACGCTCTCCCGATGGTCGCCGTATCGTGATTCCAAACGCAACCGTTTATACCAGTGCTGTGACTGTAAATACTGCGTACCAACGTCGTCGCTGCGAATTTGTAGTCGGTATTGGTTATGAAGATGATATTCAAAAAGCCAAAAACATTATCTTGGCAATTTTAGATAAAAACCCAACAATTTTGAGCCAACCTGGATTTACGGTCAACGTAAATGCATTAGCAGACTTTTCAGTTAACTTAACCGTACGTTGGTGGGTCGATACGACTGAAACCACTACAGCTAACTCGATTAGCGAAGTGCAAGAACATGTAATCCAAGCCTTCAATCAACACGGTATTTCGATTCCTTACCCAGTACAGGAAGTCAAAGTCTATCGTGGTGATCAAACCGAGACTGAAGCATCAACAGCTAAATAAGCGCCCTAAAACGTATGGAATGACAGTTTCAGTACGGATAATACGGTTGCCAAGACTTACCGCTTGGCAGCCGTTTTTTATGAGTAAATCAACTTCATAAGGGATGAATCCGCCCTCAGGGCCAATAATGATGCTACACGCATGATTGATCCCCGCAGGCATGGATTGTTCCACATAAGGATGCGCGACATAAGCCGGACAAGTCTCTGTAATCATGCTGGGTAGAATATCTTCGACAAAGGGTTTAAAGCGTTTATACAGTTCAATTTTGGGTGCAATAGTGTCGCCTGCCTGTTCTAAACCCAAAGTCACGTATTGATCTAGTTGCTGTAAAAAAGGCGTCTGCCAATAGCTTTTATCCACCCGATAACTGTGCAGCAAAATAATTTTTTCAACGCCTAATGTCACTGCATCTATTATTAATCGACGTAATACTTTGGGACGTGGCATCGCCACAATTAAAGTCACGGGATGCTTTGCTGGAACAATTTCTTCTTGTAATGGTTTGAGTTGAACACAAGTCTCGTCAATGCTCACGATCTCGGTTAAATAGCGTTTCCCTTCTCGAATGCCAACTTTCAGGGTATCACCTACTTGAATATCCACATGCGTAGTTAAATGCTCAATTTGACGTTTGGCGCTAATACTCCAAAGTTCAGATTCAGTTTGACGAGGATCAAGCAAGACGATGTTCATAAATAACCAAATTAATTCACGCAAAGCATATGTCATTGAGGACAGGCGACATGGATGTCGCCAGTGCGCTGAGGTACAGGAAGTACCTTCAGCGTACAGAGAATTTTTGCTACTTTTAATCCTTTAAAAGTAGCTTATGCCTACGAATAGGATGTTCAACGATCACCATAAAATAAGGCCATGATAAAACTTGCCTAATAAAAATTAATGTATCGCAAAATTCAAACTTAAAGGTACTGATTAATCACTTGAATATGTTGAGCCAATGACCCTGTATTCTTTTGCATAATCTGCTGCGCTGCAGCATTCAAACACTGAGCTTGAAGCTTATCTTCGATTAACTCAAACAACACCTGAGCAGCCTGTTCTGCATCTTGCACTACTCTCACGCCTTGAGCAGCAACGAACTCATCCACAATGGTCTGGAAATTAAAATAATTCTTACCCAAAACTGTCGGCACATTTAACGCGATCGGCTCTAAAATATTGTGCCCACCACCAGGTTCATTGAGCGATCCACCCACAAAACAAGCCTGACTCAATGCGTACCACAACCACATTTCACCCATACTGTCTGCTAAATACACTTGTGTATCAGGCAAAATGGTCTGATTAAGGCTGCGGCGCTGGGTATTTAAATTCAGTGTTTGCGATTCGGCATAGACTTCATCAAAGCGTTCAGGATGACGTGGTACCACGATACATAACAGTTCAGGATGCTGATTTAAAAAGGGCTGCATTGCCGTGAGTAAATACTGTTCCTCAGGCGCATGTGTACTGGCTAAGGTAATGATTTTTCGATTCGCCAATTGCCATTGCTGTCTGAATTGTTCCGCTTGGGCAATAAAAGATGCTGGTGCGGCAATATCAAATTTAATACTGCCGACCACTTTTGCCCGTTCCTCAGGCATACCCAATTCAATAAAGCGCTGACAGCTTGCCTGATCTTGTGCTAACAATTGCTTTAAACTGCGTAACATCGGCTTAGTCAGACTTGGTACTTTGCCATAGCCCTTAGCCGACTTTTCAGATAAGCGTGCATTTATTAATAAGCACGGCACTTGTGCTTGATCGGCTTCAATCAGTAAATTGGGCCAAAGTTCAGTTTCGACCAAGGCCAACATTTTCGGTTGATATTTTTGAATAAAGGTACGAACTAATTTTTTTTGATCGGCAGGTAGATACACGGCTTGAAATAGCTGCGCATACGGTTCTTTTAGAAAAAGTGATTTTGATCGAGCTTGACCTGTTTTGGTGGTATTCGTCACCAAAACTGAATGACCAGTTTTTAAATAATGCTCAATGAGCGGCTGTGCTGCATTAGTCTCCCCAACAGAAACCACATGAAACCAAATCGCCTGCGTATTTTTAACTGCTTGAAATGGCCCAAAGCGTTCTAGACACTCTTGTTGGTACTGTAAATCATCCTTCGCACGTTTTTTAATGCGCCATTGATATAGCGGCTTAATCAGCGCTAAAGCAGCGTTATACCAAAAAGGAGTAGTCAAATGTTGTCGCCCAAAATCAAATGGAATCGGCAGAATATATCAGAGCATTATCCACATGTTAATGGATAATGCGTATTCAAGTGTCGATTAATACGTTGAACGGCCTGAACCAAATTTATTTTTCATGCTTGGATAATCAATATAGCCTTCGGCTACATCCGTTCCAATCATATTTTCTAACTGTAATTCATTCAATGGAGCATTCACCAGCAAACGTTCATACAAATCTGGATTGGCAATATATGCCTTACCAAAAGAAACAGCATCGGCTTTACCTGAAGCCAATAATTCAAGTGCATCCGCACGACTTAAACGCATATTGGCAATATATGGTACACCACCTGAACGTGCTTTCATCTCTTCACTGATACTGTCTTCTGCCAAATATTCACGTGTAAAGAAAAATGCAATTTTGCGTTTACCCAATTTTTCCATTACATAGCCGAAAGTTTCACGTGGAGCATCATCGCCCATATCATGTTCATCACCACGTGGCGCCAAATGTACACCTACACGACCAGCACCCCAGACTTCAATTAAGGCATCAACCACTTCGAGTAATAGACGTGTGCGGTTTTCTACAGAACCACCGTACTCATCTTCACGTAAATTGGTTTTACTTTGTAGGAATTGGTCAATTAAATAACCATTGGCTGCATGTAACTCTACGCCATCAAAACCTGCATCCTTGGCACGAATAGCGGCATTTTTATATTGTTCAACAATATTTTTAATTTCTGCAATTTCGAGTGGACGTGGTACCACATAGCCACGTTTTGGACGGAGTAAACTCACGTGACCCGCTTGTTGCACAGCACTTGCCGATACTGGTGTTTCACCATTCAAAAGTTCTGGGTCAGAGACACGACCGACATGCCAAAGCTGTGCGACAATTAAGCCCTCTTGCGCATGTACAGCTTCTGTCACCTTTTTCCAGCCTTGTACTTGTGCATCCGTAAATAAGCCCGGAGTATTACGATAACCATTGGCTTCTTCAGAAATGACCGTCGCTTCAGAAATAATCAGGCCACTACTGGCACGCTGTGCATAGTACTCAGCCATCATTGGGGTTGGTACACGATCATCAGTTGCACGGCAACGTGTTAATGGTGCCATGATGATTCGGTTTTTAAGATGGAGATCGCCTAAAATTAGCGGCGTATTGAACTCAGCCATAATTGCCTCGACGCTCACTTTGGTTTTGTTTTAAAGTGAGTTTTGCAAGTAATCAATATATTGCTGAATAAGGACTTCATTGCGGGAAAAATATGACCATTGACCATATTTTTCAGCTTGAATTAAACCCGCCTGCTGCAACACAGACAAATGATTCGACATGGTCGATTGAGAGACATTACCCAATTTTTCGATATTGCCTGCACAGACACCACGCTTAAAGCCGCCACATTGCTCTTCAGACAAAAACTGTTCTGGCGATTTCAACCATTCCAAAATTTGTCGGCGAGTAGGATTTGCAAGCGCTTTAAAAATTAAATCAACATCCATAATTCAGACTGGTTTAATCAAACAATAAAATGAACAACAAAGTTCTATTCAGCGTCCTGTGCTTAATATATCGCATTTTTTCGATTTTTATATCGAATATTTTAGATATATTAATCACAACACAATAGAACTTTGTTTTTACAATAAATTTAAATTACAAACCTTGTTTCAGGCTGGCTTCAATAAATTTATCTAAATCACCATCAAGAACAGCACCGGTGTTTGAACTTTCAACACTGGTACGTAAGTCTTTAATACGTGAATCATCCAAAACGTATGAACGAATTTGGCTACCCCAACCAATGTCAGACTTTGTGTCCTCCAAAGCTTGAGCTGCATCATTACGTTTTTTCATCTCTAATTCATAGAGTTTTGCACGTAATTGTTTCCAGGCATGGTCACGGTTAGCGTGCTGTGAACGTTGGTTCTGACATGCCACGACAATACCAGTTGGTGCATGGGTTAAACGTACCGCAGAGTCAGTTTTGTTAATATGCTGACCACCAGCACCAGAGGCACGATAGGTATCCGTACGTACATCAGCTGGATTGATTTCAATTTCAATATTGTCATCAATTTCCGGTGAAACAAAGACCGCAGAGAATGACGTATGACGACGGTTACCTGAGTCAAATGGTGACTTACGCACTAAGCGATGCACGCCCGATTCAGTACGCAACCAACCATACGCATCAGACTCTTCCATCACTTCGGCTTTAAAGCCATGACGTTCAATCCAACGTAAGTACATACGTAATAACATAGACGCCCAGTCTTGTGCTTCTGTACCACCTGAACCCGCTTGAATTTCAACATAGCATGGATTCGGGTCCATTGGGTTGCTGAACATACGACGGAACTCAAGTTTTGCGAGTTCTTCTTCTGCTGCGCTCAACTCCGCTTGCACGTCCTCAAGCATGGATTCTTCATCCGCCTCAACCGCCAAATCAAGCATCGCTTGCGCATCTTCAAGTTGTGCAGACAAACCTTCTAATACATTAATAACGTTTTCAAGCTCGCCTTTTTCTTTGGCCATCGCTTGTGCACGGTTTTGGTCATTCCAAATTGCTGGATCTTCCAGCTCACGTAGAACCTCTTCTAAACGCTCTTTCTTTAGATCGTAGTCAAAGATACCCCCGTAATGTTTGACCACGGTCGTTTAAGTCTTTTAGCTGTAATAGATACGGATTAATTTCCACGTGAATTACTCTCAATCAATAATTTTGGCTTAAATAGCCGCACATTATATCACAGACCTTTTATGCAATTTCAGACTGATTGAGCATCGTGGCGATTGACTTCACTGCCCACAATATGAACAATACGCACGCTTTATGATTTATTACAATTTTTTTACAACAATAATGTTAGAGGGTTTCATGAAAAAGACATTACTTGCACTAGGTTTAGCTGTTATCACTTCATCAACTTTTGCTTATGATGCGCAAATTGATGGTGGTTTTACCTATACAGATTGGGATGACAACATCACAGATACAGATAATACGCTTAACCTTAAAGGAACTTTTTATTTTGATTCAGTTCAAACTGATAAAGGTCCATTAAATGAAGCAGCTTTTCTTGGTCATAACAGCAATGCTTACCTAGGTTATTCTTATAACAACTGGGAAAGTAATGAAGTTTTGGGTTATGAAGGTGAAACAGAAACTCACCATCTAACTGCGGGCATCGAATATTTTGTAGATCAATTCTATATCAATGGTGAAATTGGTTTTGGTCAACAAAATGATAAAGCGACTGAATACGGCCAAACAATTTATGATGAAGACTATGATGTAACAACTTACCGTGCATTGGTTGGTTATCTTCCTGTATCAAACCTTTTACTTGCTGCTGGTATTGATGGCTACAAAGGCGATGGTGATGACGAAGACAACCGTTTTGCCGTTAAAGCAAAATACGTTGCACCTTTAAACAACGGTCAATACATCAACCTTGAAGCTGATGGTGCTTTTGGTGATGTAGATTCAGCAACAATTGGTGCAGACTACTACTTCGACCAAGCATTTAGCATTGGTGCAGCTTATAACATCGTTGATGACGGTGAAGAAGATACCGATTTCTTCTCTATCCGTTCAAAATACTTCCTTAACCCGAACCTAGCAATCGGCGGTCAAGTTGGTTTTGGTGATGATGTTCAAGCATTCAACATCAATGCAACTTTGCGTTTCTAATTCACTTGAATTAGAAATTATATTTAAGAATTGCGCCGCATAATGCGGCGTAATTCTTTTATCTCTTTTGCAATAATTACTTTAAATTTAGAACATTTAATAATCAAAACCAACAAAATTCATATTATCTACACAGTTTTAATAAAACAAAACATTAAAAATAAGTTTATATACTTCAAACACTTATAAGTATTAAATTACATAAAATTACCAAATACACAGTTCAGCAACTTTGCGGTGATTGACCCTTTTCAAAAACTCTCTAGACTAAAAGTTGTAACAAAAAATGTATTAAATTTAGCCAAATATTTAGAGGGGTAGTTTCCATGAAAAAACTAGCAATTGCTTCAGCACTTCTTTCTGTAGTTGCAATCACAGGTACTGCACATGCATACCAAGCAGAAGTAGGTGCTTCAGCTGGATACATCGACCCAGATAATGGAAGCTCTGGTAGCCAATTTGGTGTAGATGGTACATATTACTTTAATCCAGTTCAAACACGTAATGCACCACTTGCTGAAGCGGCGTTCTTAAACCGTGCGAGTAATGTAAATGCACACGCAACATTTGCTGATCGTGGCGATGTTGATGACAATACTTATGGTGTTGGTATTGAATACTTCGTACCAAATTCAGATTTCTACGTAAGTGGTGACGTGAGCCGTAACAATGTTGAATACGATACGCCATTGGGTAAAGTAGACAACGATACAACGTATTACGGTGCTGAAGTTGGTTATCTTGCAGCTCCTGGTTTCTTAGTTGCCGCTGGTGTTAAAGGTTGGGACAACGATGAAGATGATGGCGTAGACCCTACATTGCGTGCGAAATATGTAACGACATTAAGCAATGGTAAAGACATCAATCTTGAAGCAGGTGCAGCATTTGGTGATCTAGATGAATTCAATCTAGCAGCTGATTACTTCATTGATAAAACCTTCAGTGTTGGTGCTGACTACTACAACAACGATGTAACTGATCGCAATGAAGTTGGTATCAATGCACGTAAATTCTTTAACCAACAAGTGAGCCTTGAAGGTCGTGTAGGCTTCGGTGAAGTTGGTAATAACGATTACAACTCTTTTGGTGTAGCAGCTAAATATCGTTTCTAATCTCTACTGAGGTTAGAACATAAAAAAACCGCTCTTATGAGCGGTTTTTTTATGTTCTCGCTATTGCATTAAATGCAGCACCCGCAACTGCAAACTCACATTTCCACGATATTCATTTTTATCTAGTTCATAAACTAAGTGAACCTGATCTAGCATCGGATTGAAATCATATTTATCTGCAGCATTAAAGGCGATCGCCTCGACCATTTGGCCATTATCCAATGCCACTTTCAATTTAAGATGCACATCTTTTAACCAACGATAGTCAATAATCTTAAACTTGCCATCAAAAACTGGCGCAGGAAATTTTTGTCCCCATGGGCTTAAATTCTGTAATATTTCGACCGTATCAACATTAAATGCCAAATCAGGCAACACCCCATCCGTCCAAATGGTCGCCTGAAATAGACTCTCATCTTGCTCTGCAATCAAGGCTTCAAATGCTGTTTTAAATTCAGCAAAATGCTGCTTTTGAATAGTTAAACCCGCGGCGGCGGCATGTCCACCAAAATGACTGACCAAATGTGGATGTAATTCTGCAATGCGTTCAATACTGTCACGAATGTGAATCCCTTCAATAGAGCGCGCTGAACCTTTGATGTGAATCCCATCTTCATCTGCCGCGAAGACAATCGCGGGTCGGTGAAATTGTTCTTTTAAACGCCCAGCAACAATCCCGATCACACCTTGATGCCAATGTTGTTCAAACATGATTAATGCCGCTGGCAAATCATCGTGATCCAATTGGATATGTTCAAGTTCAGCTAAGGCTTCTTGTTTAATCTGCCCTTCGACTTGTCGACGTTCTACATTCAGTTGATTGAGTTGCTGTGCTAAAGGATAAGCATTACTTAAATCGGCCGCGATCAGGCATTCGATCCCAATATCCATGGTCTCCATACGCCCCGCCGCATTTAAGCGTGGACCAATCACAAAACCCAAGTCTTGTGCTTTTAGACTTTTTGGATCACGTCCAGCTATATCTAATAAGGCACTAATCCCTGGTCGGCAGAGTCCTTGTTGAATACGCTTTAAACCGGCATCAATCAATATACGATTGTTTAAATCTAAACTGGCAACATCGGCATAAGTGCCCAAAGCGACCAAATCTAAATATTGCGAAAGATTCGCCGAAGATTTACCGCATTTTTTTCGATGGCTAGCTAAATTAGCTAACACATAAAATGCAACACCGACCCCTGCCAGCGCTTTGCTTGGAAATTCGCAGCCCAATTGATTTGGGTTTACCACGGCTTCTGCCTGTGGCGTCGCTTTGGTCGTGAGATGGTGATCAGTAATGATCACTTGCATACCATGTGCTTGCGCTTGCTCTACCCCAGCATGACTGGAGATACCATTATCTACAGTAATCAACATATCGGGCGTATAGGTTACAAAAGCCAGATCCGCGATGGCAGGTGTCAAGCCATACCCATATTTGAAGCGATCAGGAACCAAATATTCAACATCTGCGCCCATCTCGCGCAGTGCTAAGATCATCAGTGCTGTACTGGTTGCACCATCGGCGTCATAATCACCAACAATGACGATTTTCTCTTGAGTATCAATTGCTTGATCAATCAGTTCAATCGCTTGCTCTAAACCTTTTAAGTTAGGGGCATGCAAATGCTTCAGTTTTAACTCAAGTTCTTGTGCTGACTGCACCCCACGCCGCGCCAATAAATCTGCAATAAATGGGGCAACGCCCTGAATATCTTCAGGGCGTGTCAAATAAGGTCGTTGTTGAATTAAAATATTCGACATTTAAGGCATCAATCGCTGTAAAACCCACTGATCATCGTGTTTTACATAGCACAAACGGTCATGCAAGCGATTTGGACGACCTTGCCAAAATTCGTAATAATCTGGCACTAAACGATAACCACCCCAAAACTCAGGTTTGGCTAACACGGCTTTCGCTTCCACTTGGTCATGCAGGTTTTGAAAACGCTGTTGCAACTCCTCACGACTCTCAATTATCCCACTTTGTGGCGTACTGATGTGTGCAGCAATTTGGCTATCACGCGGACGCTTATGGTAGTAGTCAGTTGACTCAGACAGTGAAATCTTTTCTACACGACCACTCACACGAATCTGACGTTCTTGCTCTTGCCAATAAAATAACAATTCAGCATAAGGATTTTCTGCTAAATCATTGCCCTTTTGGCTGTCATAATTGGTATAAAAATCATAACCAGCTTCGGTTGCACCGCGTAGTAACACAGTGCGGACATGCGGACGACCTTGGGCATTCGCCGTTGCCAATGACATGGCATACGGTTCATGTAGCTGCGCTTCTAATGCATGATTAAACCACAACAAAAATTGCTCATGTGGCACAGCATTGACCTGATCTTCGTGTAGCTCGCCTTTTTGGTAAGTTAAACGCAGTTCGCTTAAATCTTTAATTACATCATTCATGGAAAAATCCCCAATGACTTATGCCGCATTGGCACGTACAGCATCCGCTAAATGATTGGCTAAAGCAGTCACTTCATCCAAATTATCACCCTCAACCATCACACGAATGACTGGCTCAGTGCCTGACTTACGAATTAAGATACGACCGCGACCTTTTAACTGCGCTTCAGCTTTTTCAAATTCAGACACCAAAGCTGGTACAGCATACGGGTCAAACATCGCTGCAAGGCGTACATTCACTAATACGTTTGGCAATAATTCAAAACCTTCCACAAGTTCATGCAAGGCTTTGCCTTGTTCAACCATGACGGTCAACACTTGTAGTGAAGCAATGATCGCATCACCTGTGGTGCTCTTATCTAAAGTCAGAATATGACCCGATGGCTCACCACCTGTTACCCAGCCTTTTTCTTCCAAACCTTGCAATACATAACGGTCACCGACTTTGGCACGCAGTAATGGCACTTGGGCTTTATCTAGCGCAATTTCCAATGCCATATTACTCATAACCGTACCGACGATACCCGCAGGCTTTTGATTGGCTTGAGTCGCTAAGATATACAGAATATGATCACCGGTAATTTGCTGACCATTTTTATCTACCATAATGACACGGTCGGCATCTCCATCAAAGGCAATACCTAAGTCTGCTTGGTGCTCAACAACGGCTTTTTGTAATTGTTCAGGATGGGTTGAACCGCAATCTTTGTTGATGTTCAAACCATCTGGTTCGTTATATAGGGCAATAACTTTTGCACCGAGCTCACGATATACCGATGGACCAACGCTATAGGCGGCACCATTGGCACAGTCCACTACAATTTTTAAACCGGTTAAGTCAAAATGGTATGGGAACGTCGATTTACAAAATTCGATATAACGACCATTAGCATCTTTGACACGCACACTTTTACCTAAGTTTGCTGGGTCTTCGATGATTAAATCATTTTCAAGTTCTTTGTTAATGGCTTCTTGAATTTCATCTGGCAACTTTTTGCCTTCACTTGAGAAGAATTTAATACCATTATCAAAATAAGGGTTATGCGAAGCTGAAATCACAATACCCAAACTTGCATGCAGTGCACGAGTTAAATGCGCAATTGCAGGTGTTGGAAGTGGCCCAAGTAAATGCACGTATACACCAGCAGCGTTTAAACCTGCTTGTAAAGCTGACTCTAAAATATAACCTGATAAACGGGTATCTTTACCCAGTACAACAATTGGCTTCGCTTTTTTACTGTATTGTTTTAATACTTTACCTGCAGCAAACCCTAATTTTAAAGCAAATTCTGGGGTAATTGGGAGCTCACCGAACTTACCACGAATGCCATCTGTACCAAAATAACTCATGTTGTACTCACTTCTTAATGGTGATCTTAATCATCACTTTTTACTGCAAACACTTTACACCAAAAACAAAAAAGCCGTCATATAAATGACGGCCTTTTCGGCTAAAAGCTACCAAATATCAACCAACACGGTAGTTCGGTGCTTCTTTGGTAATAGTCACATCATGTACATGTGATTCAGACATACCAGCGGCTGTAATTTTTACAAATTGTGCATTTTTACGGAGGTCATCAATCACCGCAGAACCGGTATAACCCATAGATGAACGAAGACCACCCATCATTTGATGCACAATGTTACCCATAGGGCCTTTGTACGGTACGCGACCTTCAATACCTTCTGGTACTAATTTTTCAGCGCCCGCTTTAGAGTCTTGGAAATAACGGTCAGCAGAACCTGTTGCACCCGCCATTGCACCCAATGAACCCATACCACGGTATGCTTTGTAGTAACGACCTTGGAAGAATTCAACTTCGCCAGGGGCTTCTTCAGTACCTGCCATGAGTGAACCCACCATAATGGTGCTCGCACCTGCACCAATCGCTTTCGCCATATCACCAGAGAAACGGATACCGCCGTCAGCGATCAATGGAATTTGATCTTTCAATGCATTAGCAACAGAGTCAATTGCAGAAATCTGTGGCATACCGATACCCGCAACAATACGTGTTGTACAGATTGAACCAGGACCAATACCAACTTTCACTGCATCTGCACCCGCATCTAATAATGCAAGAGCAGCATCACCAGTAGCAATGTTACCGCCAATCACTTGAACTTGTGGGTAGTTTGCTTTCACCCAACGTACACGTTCAATTACACCAGCAGAGTGACCATGCGCTGTATCAACAACAATTGCATCAACACCAGCTTCAACCAATGCTTCAACACGACTTGGCGTTTCAGCACCTGTACCGACAGCAGCACCCACGCGTAAACGACCGAGGTCATCTTTACAGCTGTTTGGATAGCTTTCAGCTTTACGGAAATCAGTAACGGTAATTAAACCTTTCAACTCATTGTTGTCATTTACAACAAGAACTTTTTCAATACGGTGCTTTTGTAATAATGCTTGGATGTTTTCTTTAGATTCGTTTTCACGAACAGTCACCAAACGATCTTGACCTGTCATGATGTTGCTAACAGGCTGCTCAAGATTGGTTTCAAAGCGAGTGTCACGACCAGTAACAATACCCACCACTTTACCGTCTTTCACAACAGGGACACCGCTGATGTTATTTGCTTGTGTTAAAGCAATCAGCTCACGTACAGTTGTTTCAGGAGTCACGGTAATAGGATCTTTCACCATACCTGCTTCGAATTTTTTCACGCGGCGAACTTCTGCAGCTTGTGCAGCAATATCCATGTTTTTGTGCAGGATACCGATACCACCATTTTGCGCCATTGCAATTGCCATACGTGATTCAGTCACGGTGTCCATTGCAGCAGATACAAGTGGGATATTCAGATTAATGCCACGAGTGAAACGTGTCTTTAGGGAGACATCTTTAGGGAGAACAGTAGAATAGGCAGGGAGTAATAAGACATCATCAAAGGTTAGGGCTTCTTGAACGATGGTCAACATAACAGTCTCGCTGGTAATTTCCGTGAGCCATTATATACAAATTTCCGTTCAATTTTCATTTTTATTGCGGCAATTATGCAGCGAGTTTTCTAATTTGCATGCTTTCTTGAAGTTTTCTGACTGGTTCATACAAGTTTTCACTTGAAGTAGATCCAGAAATTTCAGCTCATCCCGATTTAAAATCAAATTCCACTCATCTCTATCTGACCCAATAATTGATTTGACAACACCTCTTGAATAACTAAAAAAGCAGGGACATATCCCTGCTTTTTTAATGTATTTAACATACTTGATCAAAATCTTCGTCATTGTCCGCATCATGCGTGGGAATACTAACAAAGGGAATCATTTGATGTGCAATACGAGCTTTATTACATTGTTCATCGGCAATTTGAACTTCTTTACAAGATGAACTACGTGCCTCATACATGGTGCAACTCACCTGTTTGCCCACTTCTCCGCCCAAAGCAATACAACGTGGATTTGCTTGGTTCGTACCTACCATACATGAATATACAGGTGTCACAGGTTCCGTATAGTGTTCAGGCATATTTAATCCTTCTGCCCAATAAAACGAAACTCGGAAATAAGCACAGCAGGCACCGCAACTCAGACATGCATCTTCGGTTGGTATTTGAGACAACATTTTTATAGGTTCTCGTCATCTAAAAAGATTCTTTTATAGACGGAAATCTTAAAAAAAGTTGTCTCTAAACTCAATTATTTTTTATCACCTTTGAGATCATTATTCTGGGCAGGTAAAAACGGTTTCGTCCATCAAATCGACACCACACTGTAAAGTCTCAATCCAGTCTAAGAACTGGTTAATTTGCTCTTTACCAATAAATGGCGTGCCATGTTGTGGCACGATCATTTCAACATCCATGGTACGAACCATATTGACCCATAAACGAATCACTTTGTTTGAGCACATGTAACGTTGATGGAAGCCTTTCATTTTTGGAATATGTGCTGCGAAATTTTCTAAAGGTTTAGCTGCATCTTCCACCATTGATGCCCCCATATCTCCCGAAAATAGAATTTTGGCAATCGGATCATAAAACTGGAAATTACCCACAGAATGTAAGAAATGCGCAGGTACAGCGACAATTTTGCTGTTACCCAAGCTGATCACTTGACCATGATCTGGCAATTCAATCAAACGATCTAGCCAATTGCCTTTCATTCGATCACTCATAAACGCAGAGTTCAAATGCGGTAAGAAACGTGCCCACAATTTTGATGCCACCACTTTTGCATCGGTATACACCAGCCAACGCGGCATAGAAGTAATAATGTCGGGGTCTTGATGAGATGCCATCACATAATCAAGATTGGTGAGACGGGTATATTTATTTAATTCCATGGTCAGCGGTACATAGGTTAAATCACCACCTGGATCGAGTACCGCAGCACGCTCATTATCAATAATCAGGAATTGGTTTGCCTGTACACCTTCACCTTTTACCAAGCTGGTAAAACTGATGCATTTATGCGTTCCATCATCATAAAGTACTTGTGATGTAGTACGTTCAAAAGCCATGCCCATTCCCCAAAATTTTTATGTAAAAAATGTATATTCTATAGGTGAATAACATATATTTATTTAGAGAAACTTACAATAAAAATCAGATCAATATTATCTACAATATCAGTTAATTAAGTCACATTTTTAGACAAAAAATCCCGAGCTTTTAGCTCAGGATTTGCGATATCTTTAACACTTAAAATAAATAGTGCTGAGCCAATGCAGCCAGACCAATTATTAAGAAAACCAAAGCACCAATTTTATGAATGAGCGAAATTGGTAATTTTTCTGCCAATTTATTACCAATAAATACCGCTGGTGCATTTACCAACATAATACCGATCGTAGTACCCAAAGTGACCCAACCAATACTGTCAAAACGCGCGGCTAAAGCGACTGTTGCAATTTGAGTCTTATCGCCGATTTCTGCCAAGAAGAACAACACAAATGTGGCACCGAATACCCCATATTTTTGCCATTTATTGATACTTTCTGATTCATCATCCAATTCATCTGGAATTAACATCCACACCGCCATAGCAATGAAACCAAGCGATACGATCCACAGCAATACTGTTGGGCTAAGCACTGTGGTAATCCATTGACCTAAGACCGCGGAAACGCCATGGTTGACGACTGTCGCCAAAAAGATTGCGAAAAGAATCGGAACAGGTTTACGAAAACGTGCTGCAAGTAATAAAGCAAGCAGTTGAGTTTTATCGCCCATTTCAGATAAGGCAACAACAGCTAATGAGATCAGAAAAGCAGAAAGCATGATGTGTTTCTCTGGCCAGCAAATTACATACCTATGACTCACCCCTCCTGCCAGCCATATCTGCAGAGTGGTAAATCAAAGGTCTTGCCAACAAAAGAAAGCTTAAGAAAAGCTCATTTGGTTCTTTGCTATGATGACCATGCTCGGTTTAGAGCAAATATGTTGACCATCACCTTTTTACTTTGCGTAAAAAGCGGCTACTCCCCAATGAAGTAGTTTTATTCTAACCATATGCACACATTTTCGCAATTTTAATCTTCAAAACCGTATCATGATTAAAAAAACAATCATTAAAATTTTCAAGAATTTATCTAAATACTGACCAGCAAGATATTCATCAGTGTTAGCTGGCTTATATCTAGTCGAGATCCAGCAATTAAAAAAAACCCTGCCTAAGCAGAGTTTTAAAACATCAGGTAAATGCTGAGATTAGATCAACAAGCTACGGATATCTTTCAATAACTTGGTTAACTTGTTGGTAAAGCGCGCAGCGTCAGCACCATTAATGACACGGTGATCGTAAGACAATGACAATGGCAACATCAAACGTGGATCAAAGCTTTCACCATTCCACACAGGTTGCATAGTCGCAGGCGAAATACCCAAAATTGCAACTTGAGGCCAGTTTACAAGTGGTGTAAACGCTGTACCACCGATGGCACCAAGGCTTGAAATGGTAAAGTTCGCGCCTTGCAGGTCTTTCGGTGACAATTTCTTATCACGTGCTTTTTGACCCAACTCACCCAACTCAATCGCAATTTGCTTAATCGACTTTTGGTCTGGATTACGCAATACTGGAACGGTCAAACCATCAGGTGTCGCTACAGCTATACCCATATGGATTTCGTTACGTAGCAATACGGACTTGCCATCATCTGCTAAGTGACCTGCAAAATCACGCTCTTCTTTCAGTAGATATGCGACAGCTTTAATGATGAACGCCATAATGGTCAGGCTAATACCTTCTTTCTTAAAGTTGCCTTTAAGATCACCGCGCCATGCTTCAAGCTCTGTGATATCAGCCAAATCAAACTGTGTCACTTGTGGTATGAAATTGTTTAACGACAACTGTGGAATCGACACTTGTTGCAAACGTGTCAAGGTTTTCTCTTCCACGCCGCCAAAGGCATCAAAACTTGGCAATTTTGGCAAGCCAGACACTTGAGCCACAGCTTGTGCAGCAGGCACTACCTGAGGTGCTGTTAAACGCGTTTTTACGAAAGCAAATAGATCTTCTTTCATTAAGCGCTCATGTGGGCCAGAAGCTTTCACTTCAGCCAAAACCACACCTAATTCACGCGCTAACTTACGTACCGCTGGGCCTGCATATACTTTAGCATTCGCCGCGTTTTGCTCTTTGGTCAGCTTATCTGCGCCTTGAGTTGCTGGCGCAGCTTCCACTTTTGCTTCAGCTTTTGGCGCAGTTGCAGCTACAGGCTGTGCAGCAGCTTGAGTAGGCTTATCTGCCACAGCAGGTGCAGTAGCAGCTTGACCTTCTGCTTCAATAGTCAGTAAAGCCGCACCTTCTGAAACACTTTGTCCGAGTTGTACGTGAATCGCTGTGATCTTACCTGCTACGGTGCTTGGCACTTCAACAGTAGCTTTATCCGACTCCACCACAATGATGCTTTGGTCTTTTTCAACCACATCACCAACCGCCACCAAAATTTCCGCCACGGCAGCTTTATCAACACCTAAGTCAGGTACTGCAATTTCAACGGGACCTGTCGCAGATGTTGATGGTGCAGGTGTGGATGCAGCTACTTGAGGTGCTGCCGCAGGTTGTTCTGCTTGCACAGTCGTTGCAGGAGCGGTTTCAGTTGCTGCAGATGATACCGCCGTTTTCACAGTCAGAATCACCACGCCTTCTTTCACCACATCGCCTGCATTGATGGTGATGGACTCCACACGGCCAGACACAATACTTGGCACTTCGACAGTAGCTTTGTCCGATTCCACCACGATGATGCTTTGATCAACATCAATTTCATCACCCACGGCGACCAAAACTTCACTAACAGTGGCTTTCTCTACACCAATATCAGGCACTTGTACATCAACCACTTGCGATGCCGATGCAGCGGCTTGCGGCACAGCTTCGGCTTTAGGCGCTTCTGCTGCAGGTGTAGGTGCTGCTTGCGCAGTAGGTGCAACGGACTCACTTTGCGCTTCAGGCGCAGCAGCGCTTTCACCTTCAGCCTCTAACTCAATCAGTACCGCGCCTTCAGCAACACTGTCACCTAAATTCACGGCAATGCTTTT
>ENA-UOOR01002122-UOOR01002122.1-fermentation-metagenome-genome-assembly--contig:-NODE-2122-length-21032-cov-17.502646_pt1 | contig 21032 bp, 23 predicted proteins | sample MGYA00245780_ERZ724029 | MGnify/ENA primary metagenome ERZ724029 (study PRJEB28704, sample SAMN03018315) | fermentation metagenome | biome: anthropogenic terrestrial biome; feature: soil... | reverse complement strand
AGATTTGTATAACGTAAATCTATAGAAACATTTTTTAAAAAATAACATGTATGATTTTGGTGATAATTGGACTATCACAATTACAAAGAAGTCAGATGCCAATGATTTACTGAAAAGCAATACTATTTCACTTGAAGAACTTGAGGAAGCAAAAGAAACTGTAATAACTAAGCATAAACCGGTTTGTATTAATAAGGATGGAATTTCTTTGATTGATGATGCCGGAGGCTTGGGCGGATTTGCTGATCTTTTGGGAACCTTGTATGAAAGTGATGATAAAGAAGAGAGTACGAATACTTTAATATGGGCACGGAGTCTTGGCTTTAATACTAAAAAAATATCTAATAAAATGATGTTATAATAACGAATAATGTGTCACTAGATTGACAGGGAAAATAAAACTTTACAATCATGATATAGTATTGTAAAAGAGTTAATTTGCATAACTTAGTAGACTGTTTGTTTAAAGACGGAAGGATCTTTTTTCATAGGGGGATATAATGGATTTTTCATAGTAATGAAAGGAAGATATTATGAGACGGGTAAGTATAACGGTGTTTTGCATCTTGTGTTGCACTATAACTTTTACTGTAGGTTGTGAAAAGGCAGGGCAGCCAGGGCTTGAATATACGATTACTGATGCATATAAATATCCTGTTGAACCTGGAATGGAAGAATGGAAGAAGCTGAATTCGCTGCAAGAAAAGGCTGAGGCATGCCAAATTCCAGTGGATATATTAGGCAGCATGACCACTGAAGCATTAATTGAGACCGTAGTGAATTATCCATTGTTTATCAATGTGTTTGCTTATGATAATAAAAAGACGGGACTTGAACATGTAAAAGGTTATTTTAACGGGCTACAAGAATTATATCAGCGAGATGACGCCATTGAAAAAATGGAAAATTACATTGGTGAGAAGTTTAAAGAGGTAGAGGATAGGCAACCTGAAAAATTTAAAAAAATGTTCGCAGAATTTGTCTTAAACAATCTCAAGGAGACTTTAAATAATTCTTCCAACTAATGGCTTTATTCTTGTTACCTTTCATTAACTTCTTCAATTGCATGCCTTAATTATGTGATATTATAGACCTGATTTAAGGATTAAATAGCATTTTATAATGAAATAAGTAAAAATGAGTTAGCAAAAAAGTTCAACTTCCGAAAGCAATATAATTCTTATAGATTTTTAAATTATTAAGTCAAGTCACGCATAATCGAAAAAAGCTCAAAGAGGATGTGATTAAGAGATGTTTAGGAAATTCAAAAGGAAGATTTCATTATTAAAGTATAGAATAACCGGGGTTAGTGCAACTAAGGGGTATGTTATTCATAAAACTACAGACAGTAGTTATTCTGTATGCAGAATATTAAAGGAATATGATAACTTAGATGATGCTAAAAATGATTTAATTAGTTTATTAGCTCATAACAAGACAGAAAAACAGCTTTTGAAGGAAAATGATATTAAGCGAGCTACATCAAGGTAAATTTTGGTATGGCAAGATAGTATTAAGAGCTTGAGGAAGGAGTCTTATTTTAGAAGGAGACATTATGAATATAAAACATATACAAAATTTATTACAAAGAATAGATGAAATAAAAATAATAGGTAAAACTGTAGAGCTTGATGGTGTTGTCTGTAATATTGCAGGGATAGTTCGTTATGGGCAAAATTTGCGTCTTATTATATTAGAGTATGATGAAGTGTATCGTCAAAAAGTTGAAGAGATGGAACTGTCAGATCCTTGCGAAGTTAGACAACAAGAGACAAACAGGTCAATTCTAAAGGGGAGGGGTAGAATAGAAGCTACTCAGCCATTTAGACCTATAAAAAGTGTGTTTATTGATGATATGGAATTTAAAATAAATGTTACTGAAAACCGCCTCTTAGATTATAAAGATGGAGAGAGCGTGTTATTTCTGTCTGAATTATTGAGAAATGGCTGGAATCCTGAGGGCATTGATTATCAAAGTATTGATATGTTGTTTTTAACCAGCATTGAATTTGCCGGTGATTTTGATGAAATACCTGAATTTGATGAAAGTGGTAAGTTGTATTTTGTTATGAACAAGGACAGTAGTTCATATTTGGTCGAAAAACTTGTCACACTTACAGTAAATGGAGAATATTCTGAAAAATTATGGTTCAAAAACAAGGAAGATAGTGTAGAGCATTGGGCTCAAATAAACAAGGTTTACCTTATGGACATGTGGGGTGAAATCGAAAAAAGCTTCTCAGATCCTAAATTGTTAGAAAATATGACTAAAGAACAGATTGATGAGGCAAAAAGGAGTATTGAAAAAAGTATCACAGAAGTCTGTCCTAAGGGGATGTACTATCCTGTTATTGAATATGAAAGTGAGGACGATATCTCGCTTGAATTTCATACAAAGAAATTTCTTGATTTAAAGCCTGTTAATCATGGAAACGGCAGTATTGGATTTATAATTAGACCTGATAAAGCAACCGGAATTTTAGGAAAGAAATTAAAAGCCGCAATTATCCAGGAGCCTGTTTTGGGCAATACTGATATTATTGAAGCGGAATTGTTTCAGTATCATAAGACTGTAAATAAAAAGGACATAAAGGTGCCTTTAGAAGATTTAAAGATACCATAAATTATTTAGGAATAGAGAAAAAGTGGCATCACTTCAAAAGTAATATATTAGAAAAAATAGTTATAGAGTGATGCGTAGATAATGATTTAAAATATTAAAATACTTATGTAGAAATGTCAACCAGAATACTAAGTATTTGCTATGATATTATTCAATACTAAAAAGGTTTCCTAAAAATGATGTTATAAAGATAATAATGGAGTTGATGCGGTATAAAGAAGTGGTCATGGATAAAAATAATAGGAGCTATTTTTAAAATAATATTATTAGTATTTGTATTGGTTATTTTAATCGATGCATATGTTAAGAATTTAGTAAAAAGTAGTATTATTTCAGCAGATGAAGCTATAAATTTAAATGCTGACTGTATACTTGTTCTTGGAGCCGGTGTAAGAGCAGACGGAAGGCCCAGTCCCATGCTTGAAGATAGACTTTTGCAGGGAATTGCCCTGTATAAGATGGGAGCTTCCAACAAGTTATTGATGTCTGGTGATAATACCAGGAAGGGTTATGATGAAGTAAATACTATGAAGCAGTATGCCCTTGATAAGGGGATTGCGTCAGAAGATATTTTTATGGATCATGCTGGCATTTCAACTTATGACAGCATATATCGAGCTAAAGAAATTTTCCAAGCTGACAATGTAATTATAGTTACTCAGCAATATCATCTATATCGTGCCTTATATATCTCGGAATCTCTTGGAATTAATGCATATGGAGTTTCTGCTGATCCAAGGATATATGTTGGGCAAGAGCTTAGGGATCTACGTGAAATTATGGCCAGAGCAAAAGATTTTGTTAAATGTATATTTAAGCCACCGTCATCTTTTTTAGGGGATGTAATACCTGTAAGCGGTGATGGTACGGGGTTATATATAATAGATTATTTGATGATCAAACATAGATAAGAATTAAGTTTGAATCTATGGCAATCAATATTATTTTGTTTGAATTAATAGAACAAGAAAAATATGATTTAGTATGGTATTTTATTTTAGAATATGAAAACGTTAGAAATCCTTATTTTCTTAGAAAGAAGATGGATATTGATGTTATTGAATGAAAAAAGTAAATTTACAGACAGAGAAATAATAGAAAAAGGTTCCAGAGCATTAATTAAGGAATTGGGGTATTCTGGGTCCTTAAGGTTCATACGACATTCTGAGGCAATCAGCAAGGAAAATTATTTAAATATAAAAGATGATATATTTAATGATTTGCCTCTGGATTGAAGATAAGTGTTGACGCGAACCTAATGGGTAATTTTAATTTTATATAAAAATCATTAATCAAGAGGACTTAACCAAATAGTTAGGTTATCCTCAAAAAAGATTATTTTTTTTATATTGACGTTACATGAATTGTAATGTTATAATCATTGTAACGTTGTAACAGGAGGTAAGTATGAAAAATAGTATAATACTTAAAACAGATGAAGAATTAAAAATAGTTATGTCACCAATTAGACAAAAAATAATTAAAACGCTGAACAGAGAAGGAAGACCCGTAACGTCCAAATATATTGCAGATAAACTGTCTATTTCGCCATCCTCGGCGCAGCACCATATAAGCAAACTTCAACAAATAGGGGTCGTTGAATTCAGTCACAGTGAGATTATTAACGGTATAAATGCCAAGTATCTAAAGTTAACCGATAAAACAATCAGTATAGGGCATGACATAAGTGATGATTTAACTGCTGAAAGGGATATATTATCAAGGAATATATTAAGTAATGCGTATAGTGAATTTAATAATATCATAAATACACAAAGAAAACTGCTTAAAGAAGAATATAAAAAAGGCAATAAAATGGCGGACCAATTGTCTGGTGTTGTTCATTTAACAACGGAGGATGCAAACAAATTATTTGATTTAATTGATGATTTTATTAAAAGCCATTCAAATGCTACAAAAAACTCTCATCCATATGAGTATGCTTTAATAGCGTTTAGGGCTGACTTAGCAAATAATGCTGAAAAGGAGTAGGTATGAGATTAAAAATATATTCATTTATATTATTTTTAAATTCCTTTATAACAGGTTTGATTATACCTGTTTTAAGTTTATTATTAATGGATAAGGGAGCAACCCTAAGTACAATTTCTTTAATAATGGGGTTTTATGCTTTCACTGTTATTGCATTTGAACTGCCGTCGGGTATTATGGCGGATTTAATGGGGCGCAAAAAAACATTTTGTTTATCATTAATCTTTTCTTTGCTGTTCTCTTTTATCATCCTTTTTGGTCGCGGATTTTGGGTTTTATGTATAGCCCTTGTAATAAACGGATTAGGAAGAGCCATATCATCCGGAGCCTTTGAGGCATTATTTATAGATTCTTACATTAATGAAAATGGAAAAGATAAATTACACCTTGTTACTACACGGATAAACGTATTAGATGCATTGGGCTTATCTGCCGGTGCATTAATCGGAGGACTTTTTCCGGAAATATCAAAGACATATTTCAGTTCATTGGGTGTATATGATTTAAATATTATTATAAAAATTATATTTACGGTTTTACTGATTATAATGTCATTAGTATATATTAAAGAAACTTTGATTATAGAAAAAAATAAGAGGATTACTTTAAATCAGCATATTAAGAACAGTTTTAAAATAGTAGTTGACAGTAAAAACATAGTTCTTATCTTTATTTCTGTTTTTTCAACAGGATTTTTAATAAGTTCCTTAGAAACATATTGGCAACCGCACTTAGTATCATTAATCAATAAGGACAGCTTATTGATACTTCTTGGCATAACGGCATTTTTGTATTTTGGTGCAGCTATGACTGGTAATATTTTCTCCGGGAAATTATTAAATAAAATTAATGCTGTAAAAATGTATATATTTTTACGAATAATATTGGCTTTTACAGTAATAATCATGGCACTGCAAACAAATGTGTTTTCTTTTATTATATTTTATTCATTGCTATATTTAATATTTGGTATGGCAAACATACCTGAAGGTGTAATATTAAATAAAGAAACTCCAAACGAAGCAAGGGCATCCATCTTATCGATATATTCACTGACTGCCCAAATCGGTGCACTGTGTGGCTCGTTTATTAACAGCGTAATAATTAATTATATTTCAATTTCAAAACTTTGGATTTTGGGTTCAATTGTAATTATTATTACAATAATGGTAATTTCCAAAAAGTTAAGTTTTAATAGTGAAAATTGCATATCATAATAATGTTTAAATATAAATGTTTTAGCTTTGATAATTCCATCTATTTTAAATACGGTATAATCAATAGTACATATATTCCTCTAAACTCTTATCTCTTAAATTGAATGAAATAATCAAGCTATTCTAATTGCAACTATGCACTACTAAGTGACTAAGTGTAATATTTAATTATTTAATTTTAAAAAAAGATAATATAAAAACCGCAAACCTTATACTTTCGATGTTGAAAAAAATAATGATAAACCAAGACAAATGTAGTATAATAAGGTAAGTAATTTACGGGCAGGTAAAAAATGAGTGTATATAAATTAATATTTGGCCATATGGAGCCTTTTACCAAAGAGGGGTTAATAGCATGGCTTGAAGAAGCGTATAATGCCGGAGGTTTCAATGGACAATGACAGCATAATTGCTTTGTTTTATAAAAATAGAAATGATAAATTAGCTGTTCCCATGGCTAAATATATGAAAAATAATTTTGCTTTCTTGGGTATTAAAACTCCGGAAAGAAAAGAATTGTATAAGGAATTTATGAATGAAAGAAAAAAAGATGCTGTTGTTGACTGGGATTTCATATATAAATGTTATGATTTACCGGAAAGAGAATTTCAGTATTTGGCAATTTCTTATATGAATGCTGTAAAGAAACTTTTTAACAATGATGATATGGAAAAAATCAAGAGATTAATAACTTATAAATCTTGGTGGGATACTGTTGATAGCATTGCACCAATAGTGGGAGATATTTGCATTCAATATCCTTTCATTAAGGATGATGTCATTGAGAAGTGGATTTTTTCAGATAATATTTGGTTAAAAAGAGTTTCTATATTATTTCAGCTAAAATATAAGGGACGGGCTGATACAGAATTTCTATCTAAAGCAATTATTAACAACTCAAACACTTCAGAATTTTTCATTAATAAGGCTATTGGATGGGCACTTAGGGAATATTCAAAAACGGATAAAAATTGGGTGAAGAACTTTATTAATAATAATGAATTATCAAAACTAAGTGTAAAAGAGGCTAGTAAATATATATAAAGTGACGTCAAAAACAGCTTTTGAAGGAAAATAATAAGGACATAATTTTACCTGAAGTTGATTAAATGACAATGAAAAAGCTTGTGTGAATTCAGATGTTATCATAACAGTTACTATAGCAAATGAACCTTTAGTTAAGAAAGAATGGCTAAAAAAAGGCTGTATAGTTTTTTCATTAGGCTCGTTCCAAGAACTTGATGAAAAGATACCTCTTTATGCAGATAAGCTTACTTCATTAAATTAATTAGAGGAAACAATGCTCGCTGTCCCATTACTATCAATTCTTCGCTTTCTTTACTCATGCTCCATTGTGTTAAAACCCCCATGAGTGTTGCTCTGAAAAGTGCAAAAAAATCATCGCCTGTCATGTTAAGTTGAAAGTCACCATCATGTAATCCTTTGCTGAGCACTTTATCTATAAAGAATTTTTGTAGCTCCAATGAGGTATTTTCTTCTGTAGCCAATTCTTCATCAATCAGTGCTTTTACATAGGATTTGGTAAATGTATGACCATCCTTGCTCACATAGTTAAGGTATGAAGTAACCGCATTTTGGTAAAGTGTTACAGCATCAAGGTTTTCGTCATAAACAAACAATTGACTCAATTCCTTGTTAAACCTTGAAGTTAGTTTAATAAGAATATCCTTTTTTGAAGTAAAATAGCTATAAAATGTACCTTTGGCTACATCACATGCTTTACATATCTGACTAATGGTTACCCTGTCATATCCGTGCTCTTTCACTAACTTCATTGCCATATCGGTTACCTTTTTTTCAGTTTCAAGTGCTTGCAAGTCGCGGTTGGTTAGTTTTTTTAACATTTGTAATATCCTTTCGTCTTTACGATAAAATTTATTTTATCATACATATTGTAAAACAACAAGCCTGTAAAAAGTATTTAAGCGAAGTTTAAAAGTTCAATTTTCTTAACAATAGTTCAACGTATGAGTTTAAACTCATACGTTGAAAGAGTGAAAATAGGAATTTTACCTGTTGTTTACATAATCTGCCACAGACTTACCACAAACATATCCACTAGTGAGAACCCAACCATTATTTGCTCCACCGTATGTTACATATGGTTTCTTTTCGGTGAAAAGAACGCCTGCACAGTCACTGCCTACGCAGAAGAGACCCTCAATTGGTTCACCTGAGGCATTAAGTACCTGTAAGCTTGTATTTACATCAAGACCTGCACAAGTGTTGTATGCGTAACTTGCCATTTTTACGGCATAGTAAGGTCCTTCACCTATTGTTTCAAGGAACATCGCATCTTTATTAAACTGTTCATCCTTACCGTTTGTACAGTAATTGTTGTAAGTTTCAACGGTATTTTTTAGAGCAGACGGATCCATTTCTATGGCTTGAGCTAACTCTTCTATTGTGTCAGCCTTAAAGATGAAGCCCATCTCAATACCTGCGTTTAAAACATCGTAGGTTTCAGGTAAAGGAGTATTTACAGGTATTTCACCAGTGTAACCAAGAAAACCTGATGACACACCGCCTAAGAAATGTTTGAATCCATTGTCACGCACATCGTTAATTTGATCACTGCTCCAGATGCTGTAGAAATTAGGACCGGCAATCCAAGGATCTAACATGGCAACACCTGTTTCTGCTGTGAAGCGTTCTCCCTCCACATCCACAGCCAAGCTGTTAGGAGTAATTCCAAGGAACATTGGAAGGTCAGCAACTGACCAAACACTTTGCTTTCCTGTGATAAAGCTTTTCTGGCCTTCAACCTTATTTATGGGGAAGCCATAGCTATGTGGTATGAACATAGTTGAGCCTGACATGTGAACCTCTGGAGCCATACCAATATTATAAGGTGCTGCTCCAATATCTAAAGCAGATTGTATCATCTTACCGTCATTGACATAGGAGCCGTAAATTTTCCAAGTACCCTTGAGTGGAAAATGTTCATTTGAAAGGTATTTATTTGTCATTTCTCTATTGGCAAGAAAACCACCTGTTGCTATAACAACTGCATCAGCTTTAATTGTGTATTCAATGCCTGTCAAGCGGTTTTTCGCTTTTGCACCTACAACTGCACCGGTTTCATCTGTTATGAATTCATATGCTTCTGTTTCAAGCATATATTTTCCGCCCAAAGCTGTAAAATCTTCGACAAGTTTATCGAAATATGAGGCAATCTCACGCTTGTTATAACCGAGCACCGGGGCAAAGGGATGCTCTTCAGATGTGTTTGGGTACCATTGAAATTTAACTTTATACCAATCCGCAGGTGTAAAACCTGGTTTGGGGTCAAAATCAAACATAGCACCATGATCAAGAGCTAACCAGTCGAATGCTGGTCCGGAGTTTTCGAAGTAAAGGTCCAACATTTCTTTCTTGGCATCACCTTCAGTATATTCTGTCCATGCTTGATACATAGCATCTGCATCAGTAAAATCTTCACCATTGTTGTATTTCTCTTGTACACGCGGAGGATTGATGGACTGAATTTCGGATGTAAGGGCAGTAGTTCCGCCGTAACGTCCCTGTTTTTCTATAACCAATACTTCCGCACCTTCTTCTGCCGCACGAAGAGCAGTATATGTACCGCCGCCACCCATACCTATTACTAATACCTGTGTTTTAAGTTCTTCGCTTCCGCCAACCTTTTCTTGTGCTTTTTTGAATGTGCTTATGGCGGATTCATTATTTCCAGCCGCTACAATTGCTTGCTTTATGCAGTCTTCAATTGCTGTACGAGCTGCAACGCTGGTAACAGTTGCACCGCTGACCATGTCTACACTGACAGACTGGCTTTCAAGTATTCGTGGAAACAAAGCTGCTGCCACTGAGTCTATCATGGATGATGAGCTTCCGGATTCTTCGTCAAATGCAATGGATTCTATTGCATTTTCAGACACTGTAACCTTAAGTATATCAGGCCAGGACATGCTGAAACCATAGGCTTGTGCAGTGTATGTTCCCGGTGCCATCATAGCCTTAGGGGTGTCGTCTGTGTTTTCGACAGGCGGTGCCGGTGGTTCATTTTGTTGTGTCTCTTGTGTACATCCTGCTATAGCAATCATTATAAAGATTAAGCAAAGCAGGAAACTTAATTTTCTTTTCATTCTTACTCCTCCTGTTTTTTATTTCGTTGACCATCGGTCAATGAGATAAATATATAATAACACTTTGATAATTCATTGTCAATATATATTTAAGGTGTGTAATGACATATTGATAACTTAGAAAGATGGACTAAGGATATTAGAAATTTGTAGTTGTTGGCTTTAAAATTTTGTTAAAATATTGGTAAAAATAATTCTATATTTAGAGCTATTAAAGAAAAGTATTTTTTGGTATAATGTCATCTTGGAGGTACAGAATGCTTAGATTATATACAAGTATTGATAGGAAATTTTTAAGCAATATGCTTAAAATAGCTTTACCTATTATGATTCAAAATTTGGTAACTTCTTCACTTAATATGGCAGATACCATTATGGTGGGGAAATTAGGAGAAGTAGAGATAGCTGCTGTTGGAATAGCTAATCAGTACTTTTTTCTTTTTACCATGATACTTACGGGCTTATGTGGAGGATGTAGCGTTTTTATTTCTCAATACTGGGGCAAGAAAGATTTTACAAATATTAAAAGAATGCTTGGTTTAGGATTAGTATCAGCTTTATTTGTTTCTATAGTTTTTATGGCTGCAGGATTTTTTAGTCCTGAAACAATAATTTCATTATTTAATAAAGAATCTATAGTTATAGATTTAGGTGGAAAATATTTATTAATAGTGCTTTTTAGCTACATTTTTACAGCAGTAACCTTTGTATACGGTTATTCTTTGCGCTCAATAGGAAATACTGTTGCACCTTTGGTAGTTAATATAGCGGCACTATTATGTAATGTATTTTTTAATTATGTTCTCATATTTGGAAAACTTGGGGCTCCCGCTTTAGGGGTAGAAGGGGCAGCAATTGCTACATTAATAGCAAGAGTTTTGGAGGCAATAATACTTGTAATTTTAGTTTATTTAGACAAGGGAGTATTTGCTGCAAATGCATCAGAACTGCTAAATTTAAACATGGACTTTTTCAAAAAATCTTATTCTATTATTTTACCTGTTTTGTTAAATGATGTATTGTGGGCAATGGCCAGTTTAATTTATTCGGTTGTATATGGTCGTATGGGTACAGGTGCTACAGCTGCTATTCAAATATGCAATACTGTAAGTAACATGTTTATGGTGGTGACCTTTGGAATGGCAAGTGCATCTGCAATAATGGTTGGTAATAGCATAGGAGAAGGTAAAGAAGATCAAGCTGTTGATTATGCGAAAAAATTTATGGCAGTTTCTTTATTTGTCAGTATACTTTTAGGGTTAATCTTAGCATTAACAGCTCCTCTAATATTAGATTTGTTCAATGTTTCTGATGAAGTAAGGAGTAGTACTTTAATTATGCTTTATATAATTTCCTTTATATTTGTTATTCGATTTTTAGGAATGGTTATAATTGTTGGTATATTACGTGGTGCAGGAGATGCAAGAAGTTCCTTAATAATAGAAGGCTCAACCATGTGGTTTATAGGAGTTCCATTAACTATAATGGGTGCACTTTTATTTAAATTACCTGTACACCTGGTATATGCATTAGCAATTTTAGAAGAAGTAGCAAAGTTTATTTTAGGATTAATGAGGTTGAAATCACGAAAGTGGATTAATAATATAACATAGAAATTAATTGACTGACAACTTAAAAGTTTACGTTTCGATTTTTATAATGAGGCAGAATGAAAGCAAAATTGAAATGATATACCCTGATTGGGTTTTACCATTTCAGCTTTTCGCAATAATTCTTAAACAATTCTATGTTTTGATTTGTATTATATTTGGACCAGGTTAGGACGAAATCCTGATATACTTTATCACTGTCTATATCTACATAAGTTACTGAATTGTTTTTAACTTTAAAGGATCTTGGAATAGGAGCAATTCCAAGTCCTGTTGCAGCCATTGCCACTGTTGTTTCGTACTCGTCCACTAATCTGGCATTTTTCATATCAAAACCGGCATCACTTAAACGATCAACAATATTTTTTAAGCTTACTGATGCACTTTTATTGTTGCTCATTATAATTTTTTCTGTTTTTAAGAAATCTGGACTTGCTTTTTCATAAGCTGCTAAATGACTTTGTTTAGAAACAGCTACTGCCGCATAATCTCTACACAAAAATATGCTTTCAAGAGATGGAACGTCATCTGTTTCAGATTTTTCATCAAACAGTACATCCAACTTTCCATTTATAACATCTTGTTGAATATATTTTCCCGCCTCTGTTAATTCAACTTTTTGTCTACTTCTTATTAAAAGTTTAACCCCAAAATCTTCTTCTAAAAGATTCATCTTTGAGCTCATGGCAGGCTGAGAAATAAACCTTTCTTTCGCTGCCATAGAAAGGTTCAAGTACTTAGCTACACTTAAATAACATTTCATACTGAAAACATCCATTTATTATCCCGCCTTAAATGTTAATTGAAAGACAATTTTCCTTATTATTAAAATATCATAAAATTGGCTTAAAGTCAAGGTTTTGGAGGCCATTATAAGTTTTGCTTATATAGATATAAGTTTTTCAACAAACCATGAAATCATATGGTGTGTTAAAATATATACAAGATTATTATAATTTACGAAGGAGTGAATCTTAATGGATTTTTCAAGAAGAGATTTTTTAAAGGGAGCAGCGGCAACTGCAGCAACTGTTGCTTTTACAGGAGTAATGAGCGGATGTACAGCTAAGACTAACGCGGAAACTCCCGCACCTGAGAATGCAGCTGTAAACACAAAGTGGTATGATGAAAATTATTTTAAGAAACCTAACCCTATAACAAATATAGCTGAAACCATTGATGTTGACGTTGTAGTAGTTGGTGCTGGAAACGGTGGATGCATTTCTGCAGTAAGTGCTTTAGACTTAGGTGCTAAGGTAGCTTGGGTTGAGCAAGGTGCAGGTGTAATTACATTTGCTGGTGAAATTGCTGCACTTAATTCAAAAATAGCAATGGAAAGATACGGAGTGTCATACACTGAAGAAGAAAGGAACAAAATTGTTAATGACATTTGCAGATATGCAAGTTATGAAAATGAACAGCGTTTAGTTAAGTTGTGGGCTGAAAATTCCGGAAGAACAATGGACTGGTTTGTTGACAAAATGGCAGCAAAAAATGTTGATATGTTCCTTGAAACTGATTTGTATGAAACCAGTACATACACTACGCCGGCTGTAACTCATACAGTATTTAAAAAAGGTGAATTCGTAGAAATGGGTCCTAATTATATGGGTTCACAATTAGCAAATCCTGTTTGGGAACAATATGCTGATGAAATGGGAGTTCAAAAGCTATTTAAGCATACAGCAAAACAGCTAATTCAAGACAACAATGGCAAAGTTACAGGTATAGTCGTTCAAAGAAATGAAGATGAAAAATACATTCAGATTAATGTATCAAAGGGTGTTATATTGGCAACCGGTGGATATTCAGGAAATCCTGAAATGATGTCTGCTCTTCGATATAGGGACAAGGATGCAATAGTTAACAACTTAGGTGGGCATGGACATAATGGAGATGGTATCAAGTTAGCTCTATGGGTAGGAGCCGCAATGGATAGAAACCATGCAGGCGGAATTGCATTTAACAGAGCTGCTTTAGATTTAGACCATCATGTGGGAGAACCATATTCAAGCGGATTAAGTGATATTTGGTGGGCAGGTAGTCAACCTTGGTTAAAAGTTAATACTCGTGGTGAGCGTTTCATGAACGAAGACGGACCTTACGATTTCCAAATAAATGGAGGAATCACACAACCTGATAGATATTGGTTCCAAATATTTGATTCAAATTATTGGGAAGATGTAAATGCATTCCATACTACAATTTGTGGGCGTGTAGTTGCTGCTAAAGGTGCTCGTAACTCAGAAGTGTTACCGGGTGTATTCCCTTGTAAAAATAAAAGTGAGTTTGAAGGCGCATTCCTTAATCCCGGTTTGGAAAGTGGAAGATTAATAAAAGCTGATAGTATAGAAGACTTAGCAAACCAACTTGGTATACCGGCTGTTGAATTCGCAAGAACTGTTGAGCGCTACAATGAATTAGCTGCTAAGGGTTATGACTCGGATTTCGGTAAAACATCCAGAAATATAAGACCTGTTATAAAAGCTCCGTTCTATGGTATAGCACTTGGCAATTGGTTATTGTGCACATTTAATGGTATAAGAATAAATACAAATATGCAGGCTGTTACAGAAAATGGCGATGGTATTGAAGGCTTATACGTTGTTGGAAATGACAGTGGCGGATTTTTTGCAAACAGTTATCCTCAATACTATGGTGGTTTAGCACAAGGAAGAACATCTTGTTTTGCTCGTTTAGCTGCTTTACATGCAGTTACGGATTCAATTTATGAAGCATAATTTGATGTGGGACGTGCTTTGTAACACTTAAATGGTGTAAGCATCAACTTGTTATATGATTTATATCTCTCCTGGCGAATTGTTTACACAAATATAAATTAATGGAATAATTTTTACAGAATTTACAAACCCTATATTATACTGATATGGGGTTATTTAATTTCCGAATAATCAATAAATTATTTCATAAATGAAAAATTTTGAGGAGAAAAAAATGAAACTAAAAAATAAACGTTCATTAATATTTGTATTAATAATAGTAATGGTTTTATCTGTGGCTGGTTGCCAAGGTAAACCAAAAGAACAGGAAAAACAGGAAAAAGGATTATTTAAGGCTGGCAAATATGTAGGAGAAGGTCAGGGACTAAATGGTCCAATAAAGGTTGAAGTAACTGTAACAGCAAATGAAATAACAGAAATAAAGGTGCTTGAACACAAGGAAACGCCTGGAGTCAGTGATTTAGCTATTAAGGATGTACCTGCACGTATAGTGGAAGGACAGGGATTAGGGGTTGATATAGTAGCTGGTGCTACTTGGTCTAGTAATGGTATAATAGAAGCAGCTACAAAAGCATTAGAACAAGCTGGAGCAGATATTGCAGCATTAAAGACATTACCTGTTAAACAAGAAAAAGAAAAAACAACAACAGAAAAGGAAACTGATGTAGTTGTAATAGGCGCAGGTGGAGCTGGTTTAGCTTCTGCAGTATCAGCTAATGAAAACGGTGCAAGGGTAATTGTATTAGAAAAAATGCCAAAAGCTGGTGGTAATACTATTATATCCGGAGCTTCTTACAATGCCGTTGACCCAAAAAGGCAAGCAGCGCAAGGCATTGAAGACTCTATTGAAAAACATTATACGCAAACTTATGAAGGTGGAGATAAAAAAGGAAATCCTGAATTAATCCAAGTATTAGTTGAAAAAGCATATCCAACTATTGAATGGCTTGAAAGTATGGGAATGGAATTTAAACCTGAAATTCACACAGTACTTGGTGGAATGTGGCCTAGAGCCCATGCTCCTGTTAAACCTTTGGGAACAGGTTTTATAGACACTTTCATGAACTATATAGACGAACACAAAGATCAGATGGAAGTTATGGTTAACACCAAGGCAACTGAAATAATTATGGAAAACGGCAAAGCCGTAGGTGTAAAAGCTGATGGTCCCGATGGGGATGTTATTATAAGAGCAAATGCTGTAGTTGTAGCAGCAGGCGGTTTTGGAAATAGTGTTGAAATGAGAAATGAATATAATAACCAATGGCCTGATTTAACAAAATTAAAATCAACTAACCATCCCGGAGCAACAGGAGATGGTATTACAATGGCTAAAACAGCAGGGGCTAATTTAGTTGGAATGGAGTATATTCAGCTGTTGCCAATGGGAGACCCAGATACCGGAAGCTTAAGTGGCAACATTGAGCAATCTGTTGAAAACAGAATTTTTGTTAATAAAGATGGCAATAGGTTCGTTGATGAAGGTGCAAGAAGAGATGTAATGACAAAAGGATTGTTTGAACAAGAAGATGCATTCATGTGGGTTGTTTTGGACAGCCAAAATTATCCTACGGGAGATGAAAAAAATCACTTCAATGAAAGTATAAATGAATTAGTAGCAGCTAAAAGAGCATATAAGGCTGATACTTTAGAAGATTTGGCTAACCAAATAGGAGTTGATCCTAATAATTTAGTAAAAGCGGTTGAAGATTTCAATGCTCATGTTGACAGCAAAGAAGCAGATGAATTCGGAAGAACATTGTATCAGTGGAAAATAAATAAATCTCCATATTATGCAGGAGCTAGGGTTCCAACAGTTCACCATACAATGGGTGGTATTGAAATAAATACAAAAGCTGAAGTTATAGATACAAAAGGAAATGTAATCCCCGGATTATATGCGGCAGGGGAAGTAACCGGTGGAATCCATGGTACTAATCGTTTAGGCGGAAATGCATTGGCAGATATCAACGTATTTGGAAGAATTGCAGGTAAAAATGCAGCTGCATTTAAATAAGTAAAATAATCATAGTTTAAGAAAAACGGGAGCATAGTAAAAAGCTCCCGTTTTTGTACGCTAAATTATCGTTTCCGTATTGCAGTAATTGTTGTATAATATAATTAATGTTGGTATAGCGTATGTCACACCAAATTCAGGAGGAAGAAATGAAATATACATTTATTTGTTATTCAAGATGAAGTACTTGTAAAAAGGCCAAGGATTGGCTTATAAACAATAATATAGAATTTGTAGAACGACCTATAAAAGAAGAAAACCCTAATGAAATGGAACTTAAAAGTTGGATTGAAAAAAGCGGATATCCTTTAAAGAAGTTTTTCAATACGAGCGGGGCTTTATATAAAGATTTAAATTTGAAAGAAAAATTAGAACAAATGTCTGAAGAAGAACAAATAAAGTTATTATCGACTGATGGCATGCTTGTTAAAAGACCTATTCTTATAGGGGAGGATGCTGTTTTAGTTGGGTTTAAAGAGGCAGAATGGGTGAAAATTTTGATTTAAATCAAAGTTTAACGGGTAGAAAAAGGGTATAATAGGATAATGATTATGGTATATGTATTACCAATCTTGTTAAATATTGAAAAGATGTTATAATAAATAGCCACCCTCAGTATATAGGCGAGGGTGCAAGATATTACATGAACAAGGATAGTATATATGATTGAACAATTACTTAGCATAAGAAATATTAATAAATTTTTTGGCAAGTCACATATTTTAAAGGATGTAACCTTAGATATAAGGGATGGAGAATTTATAACTCTTTTAGGGCCATCCGGTTGCGGGAAAACCACAATACTAAGATGTATTGCGGGGCTTGAAAGTATTGACTCAGGGGATATTTTATTATACGGTGAATCAATTAAGGATTTAGCACCTAATAAACGAAATGTTAATACTGTTTTTCAAAACTATGCACTATTTCCCCATTTAAATGTATATGACAATGTTGCATATGGTCCAAGAATAAAAAAATCTATCAGTGAAGATGAGATTAAGAAAAGAGTTACCGAAATGTTAGAATTAGTCCAAATGAGCGGATTTGAAAAAAGAATGACTCATCAGTTGTCTGGTGGACAAAAACAAAGAATTGCAATTGCAAGAGCTTTAATTAATAAACCGGATATTTTGCTTTTAGATGAACCCTTGGGAGCTTTGGACTTAAAACTTAGAAAATATATGCAAACAGAGCTTGCACTACTTCAAAAAAGGACTAAAACTACTTTTATATATGTAACTCATGATCAAGAGGAAGCTTTAAATATGTCTGATCGAATAGTAGTCATAAATGAAGGTGTAGTTCAGCAAGTGGGCACCCCTAATGATGTATACAATAATTCTAAAAACCTCTTTGTTGCAGATTTTATAGGGGATAGAAATATTAAAGAGGTTATAGTCCTGGAAAAGAAAGAAGACTTTTACCGTGTGAAATTAGGTAGCAGTGTTATTGATATAAAAGCTGACAGAAGTATGGCAGACAGAGATAAATGTGATGGCACGGGGTCGGCTATATTAGCTATACACATGGATAAAATGAAAATATCATATACTCAAATTCTTAATAGTCTATACGGAGAGATAACATTCGTTCATTATGCAGGTTCTCAAATAAGAACGGACGTAGATGTGGACGGAGAGGTAATAACTGTTATTGAGTACCAAAATGATTACGACAATTATAATATAGGGGATAAGGTATATGTTTCTTGGGAAGAAAACGGGGCCTTGCTGCTCCCCAAAGAGAAATAGCGGAAAGGGGTAAAAGATGAAAAAGATTAAGCAAAATTTACCTGCATTTCCAATATTGGCGTATTTAACAATATTAGTTGGTATACCACTCTTGCTTGTTGTTATATTAAGTTTTTTATCAAGAGACAGCTTAGGTAATATTATTTTTGAATTTACACTAAGTAACTATAAGAAGATGTTTGACCCGGTGTATTTAAAGGTTTTTCTTAACTCATTTACATTGGCAATTCTTACGGGAATAATTACATTGTTGATTGGATATCCGGTTGCATATTTTACGGCAAGTCTTGATAGGAAAATGCGTTCCTTTGTTATTCTGTTAATTATGTTGCCGTTTTGGATTTCAAGTTTACTTAGAACTTATGGATGGAGCATACTTTTAGGGAAAGAAGGGCTTATTAATAATATTCTTATGTTTTTTAATATTATTGACAAACCATTAAATATGATGTATAAATTTGGTACTGTTTTAACTGGTACGGCATATATGTTAGTGCCATTTATGATTCTTTCCATATATAATTCAGTTGATAAGCTTGACAGGTCTTTATTGGAAGCTTCTTATGACCTTGGTGGAGGTAAGTGGAAGACATTTTTTAATATAACATTGCCCCTTACAATGCCGGGTATAGCACAAGGATATACATTGGTTTTTATTCCTGCATTAGGATTGTACTATATATCAGATCTCCTAGGTGGAGGTAATACTATGTTTATAGGAAATTTGATAAATAATATGGCTACAAGAGGCAGAAACAGACCCTTAGCGTCTGCTTTTGCCATAGGTATGATTCTCTTGGTTGTATTGGTATTATTTATTTATGGCAGGGTTACAAAGAACAACAAGGAGAGTCTGTATCAATGAATTTAAATCAAAAAAAATTTAGAACATTTTATTTATCTTTATTTTTTATAATATTGTATGTTCCTGTCCTAAGTGTTGTATTGTATTCATTTAATAAAAGCAGCTCCACAGCATATTGGGCAGGTTTTACCCTAAATTGGTATAAAGAGTTATTCAATGACAGGGTTATCTTGGAAGCTTTCAATGTTAGTATAAAGGTTGCTTTATTAACTGCTCTTTTATCTGCTATAGTTGGAACTGCTTCTGCAATTACATCTGTTTATGTAACAAAAAAGACAGAGAAAACTACAAATGGATTGATGTTTTTGCCATTAATAGTTCCTGAAGTAGCATTAGGTGTTTCACTGCTTATATTTTTCAGTGCACTAAAGCTGCCATTTGGAACTTTTACATTAGTTATATCCCACTCATTGTTTTGTGTGCCATATGTATATATTATGGTACAATTGAGGCTAAAAGAAATAAATATATCAATTATAGAAGCTGCTAAAGATTTAGGTGCTACCAGAGGGCAGATTATAAAAACAATTATATTACCCTTGGTTATGCCTTCTACGCTGACGGCATCTTTACTGGCACTTGCTATGTCCTTGGATGATGTGATAATATCTACTTATATGGCAGGACCTACAACTACCACATTGCCGGTGCATATATTTTCTATGATGCGTGTAGGGGTCACACCAAAAGTAAATGCTTTATGTACCTTGTTTTTAGTAGGAACATTCTTTTTAATTGGTATAAATCAAATTATTGGAACAAAAGGAGGAAAATTTTTTGAACAAAAATAAATTATCAATTTTATTAATAATAGCTTTATTGATAATTTCATTAGTTGGTTGTGCTAACAACACCACTACAGGTGAACAAATCAATCTTATGTCATGGGGTGGGGATTTTATACCTCGTGAAGTGATTACAGAATTTGAAGAAGAAACAGGTATTAAGGTTAATTATAAGGAAGTAATATCTAATGAAGATATGCAATCTTTATTAGAGGCAAATCCTGACCAATATGATTTAGCTGTAGTAACAGATTATATGGTTGACATTTTAAGGAGAAATGGAAGCCTTGAGGTTTTAAATAAGGAAAAGATGCCTAATTTCTCTAATATAAATCCTGTTTATCAAGGAAATTATTACGATGAAAATAATGAATATTCAATGCCATATGCCATATCTACGTCCCTTTTGCTTGTAAATCCAAAAGCAGTAGAAGAATTAGGTGCAAAACCAATTACAGGTTATAAAGATTTGTGGCAAGAAGAATTAAAAGATAATGTGGTTATAGTGGATTGGTCTATTGAAGTAATAGGAGTTGTTTTGAAATCATTAAGATATGAATATAATGAAACAGATCCTTCAAAAGTTCAAGAAGCAAGGGAAAAGTTATTTAAGCTGGCACCTAATATAGTAAGATTTGAAACGAATACACCTGAAGACTCATTAATAAATAAAGAAGCAGTTGTAGGATTTATGTATTCAAATCAAGCAGTAAAGGGGCAAGCAGCTGATAGTAGTCTTGAGCCGGTATTTCCTGAAGAAGGAATGCCTATCTTTATTGATTCATTTGTAATGTCTAAGAAAGCTCCTAATAAGGATAATGCATATAAATTTTTAGATTTTTTACTAAGACCTGAAATTGCTGCTAAAATTGCTGATATAACTAACTTTACAACACCAAACAAAGCAGCTGATGAGTTTGTATCGGAAGATTACAGAAATAACCCTATGTTAAATATTCCGGATGAAGTGGCTGAAAATACAAGTTTCTACAAAGATGTAGCTGCCGTTTCAGAAGAATATGATCATATTTATTCTGAATTTAAAATGAAATAGGTTTATTAACTAAGTAATTTAGTAAGAATAGTTAAGGTAGCACCCAAATTTTAATGATTGAAAATTGGGTGCTATCTGATTTTTGTATGTTTATCTTCGCCTCTTTGCTCATTAGTAAAAGAAGGTTCCATATCAACATCTAAATATTTTATCTATGATAAAGGCTGTAGTTTTATATTTAAATGATTTATGTTTGAGTTTCCCCAAAATTAAAAATCAAACAATCAAGAAACCGCTAATTTGAAAT
>ENA-UOOR01002121-UOOR01002121.1-fermentation-metagenome-genome-assembly--contig:-NODE-2121-length-21043-cov-7.189203_pt1 | contig 21043 bp, 18 predicted proteins | sample MGYA00245780_ERZ724029 | MGnify/ENA primary metagenome ERZ724029 (study PRJEB28704, sample SAMN03018315) | fermentation metagenome | biome: anthropogenic terrestrial biome; feature: soil; material... | reverse complement strand
GAAACTACTCGGGTCGTGCTTCTTGTCGCCCCGAACGACTGTCAAACTCGGGCTCCGCGAAGTCCCACATTAGAACCCTGCCCACCCTGCGGACCGTTTCGCCCACCCGGCAGACGGCTCCGCCTACCTTACGGGCCTGATCGGCTTGGCCTGCGAACTGCTGCGCCTGGCCTGCAATTCAAGCCGCCTACTCCGAGGAGCCTCGCGCCCGTCCTGCGCAGTGTCGCGCCCTACTTGGCGCGCCTCGAGCGAACGAATCGTCGCGACAGCCCTTGTGGACTTGGCTGCGCCCGTCGCGTCGTCAGGGGCCGCGGTCCCCTGTCGAGGGCGCGCGGCGCCGCTACTTCACCACCAGCAGATGCACGTGCCGCTTGCCGTCCTCGGTCCAGACCAGCAGCGTCGTCCGGCCGGGCTTGGTGCCTTCGAGGCCGACCTCATGCGTGGAGATGACCCCGACGTTGACGATCTCCGGGTTGCCGATCGAGACCCGGGAGATCTTCAGGTCGAACATCAGCGTCTCGAAGCCGTTGAGCGCCACGTTGATGACCGGCTGCTCCTTCACCTCCTGCTCATCATCGGGCGGCGTGGGCGCCGCCAAGGCGACTCCGCCGAGGATGAGCGAAAGGACCAGCGTCGGCCAGAAGCGCGCGGCGCGATGGGACTGGGTGCTGGCGAGCATCTCGATTCTCCTTTCGAGGGAGCGGGAATCCAGCGCCACCTCTCCGGCCTCCCTCGGTCCGAAGCGATGGAGCTCCACGACATCGACCAGCAGGTGGGCGTAGGCGCGCGGCGCGACCGCACCGACACGCACGTCGACCGCCATCTCCCGCGCCAGGCCTATCTCCTCGGACAGGCGCCGGGCGCTCGGGTGGAAGGTGAACGGCACCTCGAGTAGCGACAGCCCCAGGGCGAACAGGTGGTCGAGCCGCGCCAGGTGCGTCAGCTCGTGCCGCAGGACAAGCTCGAGCGCGTCCTCGTCGATCGACCCGAGCAGCGCCTCGGGCAGCACCACGGTCGCCGGCAGCCCGCGCACGAACGGCAGCGACGCGCGTGCGCTCACGACCAGCCGCGGCGGCGCGATCCCCAGCTCGCGAGCGAGCCTCTCGGCTATCGCGTCCGCGGCCGCAGGCACCGGCGCCTCGGCCCGCGCGAGCCGTGCCGCGCGCATCGCCGACAGCCCGAGCCGGGCAAGCCCGATGAGAGCGACGAGCGTCCACGCGGCGCCCAACCAGGCGAGCGGCGGGGTCGCGGCCTCGACGGCGACGCGCACCGTCTCCTCGGTCACCGGAATGAGCGAGTCGGCCGTGGCCCCCACCGGTGCCGGCCGATCGCTTCCGAGAAGCGCGCGCGCGAGCGGCACGACAAAGAGGGTCGCGCCCAGCGCGTAGGCGAGCACCAGCGCCCGGAAACGACTTGCCGGCCGGTCGTCCTCACGGCCTCGGGCCGCCCCATGCAGCAGCGGCAAGCCCAGCCAGGCCAACGCGGCGCACGCACCGAGCAGCGCGAGGGTGTTCATCGCTTCCTCCGGGGAGCGTTCTCGAGCCGCTCGTCTATCTTCTCGCGCAGGGTCTCGAGGTCTTCGCGCGAGAGCGACTCGTCCTCAATGAGGCGCGCGACCAGGGATTCGGCCTGGCCGCCGAAGAGTCTGTCGACGAGGTCGCGCACGTGGCGACGGCGCGCCTTGGCCGAATCGACCTTCGGGCGAAACAGGTGGGCGCGCCCGCCGGCCGGATTGGCGATGTGGTCGACGTAGCCCTTCTGTTCGAGGATGCGCACCAGAGTCAGCACCGTGGTGTAGGCGACCTGCTTGCCCATCTGCTCGAGGAGCTGCTGCACGGTGCCCTCGCCGAGCGTCCAGAGCGCTTGCAGCACTTCGGACTCGGCGCGGGTGAGGACGGGGAGCTCTGCCTTCTTGGCGTTCATTACGAAAGTCATAGTAGATGAGGCAGCGCTCGCACGTCAACTAGGGTCTTAGTAGCTCAGTTGCCAGTTGTGACTACTGAGTTGACAGCCGGGCTTCGACCGGATCCCAAGGACTAGGCAGAGCCGAAGCCGGTCGGTTGGGGCGCACGGCAAGGCGCCCTCCCTGGGACCAACTCGGCCGACTCGACGGCGGATTCAGGCGCGGCCGACACGAAGGTCGGCTCTCCGGCGAGACCGCTCGACCTCACACGTCGGCGGGATCGACGCCGACCAGTCCCAGTCCCCAGGCGAGGTCCGTGGGCACCGGGGCGAGGATGCGCAACGGCTCGCCGGTCTCCGGGTGCGGCAACTGCAACTCGCGCGCGTGGAGCAGCACCCGCTCGACCCGCGACGGGCCCGCGTCGGTCTCGATCTGCTTCGGCCCGCCGTAGAGCGCGTCGCCGACGAGCGGCGCGCCGAGCGAGGTGAGGTGGACGCGGATCTGATGCGTGCGCCCGGTCTCGGGAAAGGCCGCGAGCGCGCACAGCCGGCCCTTTCGACCGAGCACCTTGTAGCGGGTCGCCGCGGGCATCTTGCCGCCGGCGACGGCGAGGTAGCGCCCCTTGCGCTGGGGATCGGGCGAGAGCGGCGTCTCGACCCGCCCCTCGTCGATCAGCTCGCCGAAGGCGATGGCCAGATAGCGCTTGTGCGCGGTGCCCTCGCGAAAGGCCCCGGCGAGCGCGCGCGTCGCCATCCGCGTCTTGCCGAAGACGGTCACCCCGCTCGTCTCGAGGTCGAGACGGTGCACGAGGCCGGCCTCGCCGCCCAAGTGCGCGCTCACCAAGGCGAGCAGGTTGCCCTCGTCGCTGCCGAGCGTCGCCTGCGCGGCTACAAAGGGCGGCTTGTCGGCCGCGACGAGCGAGGCGTCCTCGTAGAGGATGCGCCCAGCCGACAGCTCGGCCGCAGGCCTCGCGGCGCGGCCCGCCTCCTCGAGCACGACGAGCACGTCCTGGCCCGCGCGAACCAGGCGCGAGGCGACCTTGACGCGCTTGCCCTCTATCCAGACGCCGCCGCGCTCGAGCACCCGGCGCGCTTCGCCACGGCTGACGCCTCCGGCGCGGGAGATGAAGCGGTCGAGCCGCTCCCCCTCGTCACTCGGCGCCGGCCGAAGCGCGAGCTTCTTCACCTACGCCGCAGCGCTCTTGGAGGTCGAGCTCGCAGGGGTCGAGCTGCTGGTCGAGCTCGAGCTGCTCGTCGAGACCGAGCTGCCCGTCGAGCTCGAGCTGCCCGTCGACTTGCTGGAGGACTTGCTCGACGAGCTGGAAGAGCTCGAGCTGTAGAGGTCCTTGTACCAACCGCCGCCCTTGAGCGCGAAAGAGGTCTCGCTGATGAGACGGCGCACCGGCTGCCCACAGGTCTTGCAAACGGTCAGAGCGTCCTCGGTGATCCGCTGCATCACCTCGTAGCGGCCGCACTTGTTGCACTCGTATTCGTAGATTGGCATGGCTGCTTGACCTTCAGAACAACTGTCGATCGCACCTCAACAACGCGTCGCCGAGACCTTAACCACCGGTCACGGGCTGTCAATATAATCGGGCCATGGACTTGTCCACCCTTCGACACCTCGGTGAGGGCCTTCTCTCGCAGCTCGCCCGCGCCGAATACCGGCAGCGCGCCGGCCTTCATGGCGCAGTCAACCTCGCCTCTATCTACTCGGGATTCCAGGCACTTTCTTCCAATGATGCTTGGGCACTCGCCCGGGGAGGCATCGACCGGGCAACCGACCAGGCTTCGCGAGGGCAAGCGAGTCGATTCGCACGGCTGGTCGCGCTCGCCCACGAGGGGAGCGTCGACGCCGAGCCTCGGCAGGAGCGCCTGGAGGCCGAGGCCAAGGCTGCGGTCTGCTTCGAGGGCGAACCGATCGCCTTTCGCGCGCTCGGCGAACAGGTCGCCGGCGAGCGCGATCGCCACCGGCGCGCCGAGCTCGCCCGGGCCCGCGACTCGGTCGTGGCCTCGTTCGATCGCGCGGAGCCCCGGCGCATCGAACAGCGGATGGAGCTCGCGGACAAGCTGGGCTTCACCTCGTACCCGGCGATGGCCGCCACGCTCGGCGGCTTCGATCTCGGCGCGCTCGCCGCCGAGGCCCGCGCCACGCTCCTCGCCACCGAGGACGCCTACCGCGACCTGATGGCCTACGGGCTCAAGCGCGCCGTCGGGCGCATCGGCCTTGAGCCGCACGGCGAGGCGGCCGAGCACGATCTGGAGCGCTTCGGCCACCTCGCCCCCTATGCCGAGCTCTTCGCGCCCCGCGGGCTGCTGACCGTCTCGCGGCGCTTTCTCGAGTGGATCGGGCTGCCGCTCGAGGCCTCGGGCACGGTGCGGCTCGACCTCGAGCCTCGGCCGACCAAGGCCCCGGGCTGCTTCGTGGCCTGCTTCTCGGTCCCCGACCGGATGGCCCTGACGCTTCGCCCCGCGGGCGGCGCCGGCGACTACTCGGAGTTGCTCCACGGCCTGGGCGTCGCCGCCTTCTTCGGCTCGGTCCATCCCGAGGCGCTGTTCGAGAACCGCTGGCTCGCCGACCCTGCGCTGCCCAAAGCCTTCGGGCTCGTCTTCGAAAACCTGCTCCTCGACGAAGGCTTCCTGATCAAGGCGCTTGGCGCCGGCGCGCACGAGGCGGGCGAGGCGGCGCGCTTCCTCGCCATCGAACGGTTGCTCAGCCTGCGCCTGCTGTGCGCACAGCTCGCCTTCGAGCTCGACCTATATGAGGAAGGACCGCGCGCCGAGTTGAAGGGCTACTATCGAGAGACGCTGGGCAAGGCGGCTCTGTGCGACTGGCCGCTCGAGTGGTGGCTGTGGCGGGTCGAGCCGGGCTTCCCCGTCGCCGCGCGCCTGCGCGGCTGGAGCCTGGAGGCGCCGGTACACCAGGCGCTGCTCGATCGGGCCAACGAAGACTACTGGCGCAACCCGCGGATGGGAGCGCTGCTCGCCGCGTGGTCCGAGCGCGGCGGAGAGCTCGACGCCACGGCGCTCGCCGAAGAGCTGGGCGCAAGGCTGTCGCTCGCCTCGGCGGCCCAGCGGCTCGTGGCGGTGGCCGCGCGCTAGGCGCGTGCGCCAAAAGCTCGGCCGAGGCCCTGAAGATGTGTCGAAGAATCCTTCGAGCGATAACCGGTCAGCCCGAGCCCCTCGGCAGGCTCGGGGCAGGCCGCCTCGACTTCGCTCGAGGTGACCGGATGTCGCCGAGGTTCGGGCCCTTTCGCGACAGGCCTTGAGCGCTCCGGCGGCCATCGGGCAGGCTTTGCACCGAGTCATGCTCACCCGCCGTGACGAGCCAAGAGAAATTCGCTGCGCAACCAACGTAGGCGAGCGTACGACAATGCCCTGAGCATCCGAGGAGGCAATCATGCACTTGCGTTCCCTGTTCGTAGCGGCGGTGCTGCTCGCGTCCGCCCAGGCAGTCGCGGTTCCCTGTCCGGACGAGCTGCCCGTGCTGTTCGTCGTCCAGGACAAGTCCAACTCGATGTGGGCGGTGCCGTCGGCCTCCTGCAGCACCTGCCCGCGCAAGTGGGAATCGTCGAAGGTGGCGGTCAGCAGCCTGGCCACCTCGTTCTCCAACCGCTTCCGCTTCGGGCTGCAGATGTACCCGCGCGACGCGACGAGCTTCAATTGCAACACCGGCACGGTGCGCAGCCCGGTGCCCGCCGACGCGGCCGCCATCGAGACCGCCTACGAGACCTACTACCCGGGCGGCGGCACTCCGACCGCGGCGAGCCTGCTGGCCGCGCGCACCTACCTCGACGGCCTCAACCTGAGCAATGACGAGCCCGCCTACGTGCTGCTCATCACCGACGGGCTGCCCAACTGCAGCGCCTCGCTCAACCCGCAGACCTGCGGCGAGATGACCACCGGGTGCGCGAGCAGCGGCACTTGCGAGTCGAAGGACTGCCTCGACGACCAGGCGAGCGCGGCGGCGGCCGCGGCCCTCTGGGCGGCCGGCTACAAGGTCTACGTCGTCGGCTTCGGCTCCGAGGTCTCGGCCGACAACGACAAGCGCGTCCTCGACGCCATCGCCCAGGCCGGCGGCAGCGGCCAGGCGCTGGTCGCCACCGATCAGAACGCCCTCATCGCCGCCCTCGAGCAGGTCGCCTTCGACGCCTCGACCTGCTGCGAGGACGTCTGCGCCTCGGGCAGCTCGCAGTGCGTCGGCGCCAACTCGGTCAAGCGCTGCCAGCTCGACCCGTCCATCGGTTGCACCACCTGGACCGTGAGCACCTGCCCGAACCAGAGCGCCTGCGTCAACGGCGCTTGCCAGACCTGCAGCAACGCCTGCACCGCGGGCGCGACCCGCTGCAACGGCGACACCGCCGAGCGCTGCAGCGTGGGCGCCAACGGCTGCACCTCCTGGGTCGAGGCCGACGAGTGCGGTTGGGGCGAGGTCTGCATGAACGGCGCCTGCGTCTCCTGCGAGAGCTGCACCACGGGCAGCAGCCACTGCGTCGGCACCTCGGTCGAGCGCTGCATTCGCGACCTGTGGACCGGCTGCACCGACTGGGAGCGCTCGGCCTGCCTGAACGGCGCGGTCTGCACCAACGGCACCTGCGAGAGCTGCGCGACCGCGTGCACCGCGGGCGCCAAGCGCTGCGTGGGCGACGTCCCCGAGACCTGCGTGGCCGACGCCCAGGGCTGCACCTCGTGGCAGGCCGGCGCCCGCTGCACCGACTTCTGCAGCGGCGGCGCTTGCGGGAGCTGCGGCACCGACTGCGCCATCAACGAGGTGCGCTGCAACGGCTCGACCGTCGAGCGCTGCGCGGTCGACGGTAACAACTGCCCGGTCTGGGAGTTCAGCGATCGCTGCGAGACGGGCGAGCTGTGCGTGGACGGCCGCTGCGAGCCCTGCCCGGTGCAGTGCGCGGCCGGCGAGCGGCGCTGCGCCGGCACGACCGTCGAGACGTGCCTGGCGCAGGCCGACGGCTGCAACGCCTGGGCTGCGAGCGCCTGCGCGCCCGGCCAGATCTGCCTCGAGGGCGCCTGCACTCAGCCCTGCAGCGACGCCTGCACCGAAGGCGAGCTGCAGTGCGACCTGCAGGGCGTCCCGCAAACCTGCGAGCGCGCCCCCAACGGCTGCACGGTCTGGATGTCCGCGGCCGAGTGCGCCGAGCAGGCCGTCTGCTACCAGGGCCTGTGCCGCCAGCCGTGCTCGGGCGGCGAGATCGAGACCTGCCCGAAGGGCTTCATCTGCACCGGCCTGCCGGAGGGCCGGCTCTGCCTGCCGCCCGAGGAGCCCATCGACGACCCGATCGACGATCCGGGCGCCGGAGAGGTCGACCCCATCGACGGCGAGCCGGCGACCGCCTCGGTGGGCGGCGGCTGCGGCTGCGGGGCCGCGGGCGGCAGCGCGCTCGCGCTGCTGGTCGCTCCGTTCGCGCTCGCGGCCTTGCGCCGCCGCCGTTAGGCTGCGACCGGCGGCCCGCCGCTCGATCTGCCCCCGGGAAACGGGGTAAGTTCCCGGGGGCAAGCATCCCGAGGGTCAGCATGAACATCGAGGCGAGCTGTCTTCCCCACCCCGAGCGCGAAGGCTCCTACTTGCTCTTCCTGGAGCTGAGCGCCTCCGACGACGTCGCCCCCGCGCGCAAGCCCGTCCACCTCGCCCTGGCCATCGACGCCTCTAGCTCGATGGGCGGCCCGCGGCTCGCGCGCGCGGTCGCGGCCGCCCGCGCGGTCGTCGATCGGCTCGACTCGGAAGACACCTTCTGTCTGCTCGCCTTCGACCGCTCGGTGCGCGTGCTCTTCGGCCCCGCGAAGGCCAACGACGAAGGCCGCGCGGCCGTCTTCAAGGCGCTCTCGGAGCTCAAGCCCGGCGTCGGCACCGCCCTGCACGCGGCGCTCGATCAGGCGCACCAATTGATGCGCCGGGTCTTCGTGCGCGGCACCCGGCCGCACGTCATCGTCCTGACCGACGGCTATCCGTCGGTGGGGACGATGGACCCGCCGGAGTTCCTCAAGCTGACCCGCGCGGCGGCCTCCGAGGGCATCGTCACCTCGGCGATGGGCATCGGCCTCGACTACGACGAGGAGGCCGTCGGCGCCATCGCCACCGGCGGCGGCGGGCGCTATTCGTTCGTCGACAAGGCCTCGGACATCCCCGGCGCGCTCGCCCAGCACCTTTCCGACCTCTTCGCGATCGCCGTGGAGAACGTGACCGTGCGCGTCTCGCCAGCCAGCGCGGTGCGCGAGGCGCGGCTGCTGCACCGCTACCCGACCAAGGTGAGTCCCGAGGGCTTTGTCGTCGAGACCGGGCCCATCGGTCGCGGCAACCCGCGCCGGCTGCTGTTCGAGTTGAAGACGAGCGCGCGGCCCGAGCCGGTCGCGGCCACCATCGCCCTGACCGTCCACGGCTCGGCCCAAGACCCCAACCGCATCCTGTCGGTGCCGGTCGATCCGGAGGCGCCCTCGGCGCGTGAGGCCGCGCGCGAGCTGTGGCGCCTCAAGCTGTCGGACCACGAAACGGCGTTCTGGGACGCGGTCCACGACAACGACAAGCCCGCGGCCGCCCAGGAGCTGAGCGCGGCCGAGATCGCGCTCGAGAAGCTGGTCGCCTGCGGCGCGGCGCCCGCCGAGCTTGAGCCGGATCGCCTGCGGCTGCGCGACGGTCAGGCCGTGCTCGAAGGCCGCCTGTCGCAGGAGGCCCGAGAGGCGGCGCGAAAGCGCTCGCACCACACCGCCATCTCGCGCATCACCAGCCTGACGGGCAAGAGGGACGGGTAGCGGTGCACTGCCCGCTGAAGCGGTGTCGAAGAACCCTTTCGGACGAAACCCGCTCAGCCCGAGCGTAGGCCGAGCTTGCGAGGCCGAAGTCGAAGGGCCCTTCGGCTCCGCTCCGGCCGCTGGCGCGGGGGACGACCCTGAGGTGAGGGAGATTTCGCGGCAGCTCTTGAGCGCTTGCCGCCCCGCTCCGACCGAACCTTGAATCGGCACCGAGCTTCGACAGGCCCCGGAGGTCGAATGAAGAAGACCATCGTCGCGTTGGCGCTGTGCCTCCCGCTGCTCGCGAGGGCGGGTGACGTGCTGTCCGAACACCGCATCGAGCCAAGCCAGGTCGAGGAGAGCCTCTTCAGCTTCGTCGTCTACGGCTCCACCTGGCTCCCGAGCGTTCCCGATTCGCTCAAGGCGCTGCCCGCCTCCAGGCGCGCCGAGGCGGTGCGCGCGCTCGGCGCGGTCGCCAAGGCCTACGTCGGCTCCGAGGCCTTCCAGACGCGCTACGCAGAGTCCCGCGGGGATGCGCAGCTACAGAGGCCCGAGCCGCCCAAGTCCGGCAAGGTCCTTGCGGCCGAGCTGAAGGCCGAGCTCGAGCAGAACCTCGCCGAGGCCGAAGCCCAGCTCAAGCTCCTGCCCCCCGAGCAGCAGGCCGCGATGCGCGAGGCGCTCGCCGGGGTGAAGAACGCGGTGCCGGCCGACCCGGTGCTCCTCGGTCAGGCCGACCAGGCGCGCTATCAGGACGATCTGCGCAGGTACGAAGAGGCGCGCGCGAAGCTGCCGCCGAAAGACCCGCGCAAGGCAGTGAAAGCGGCGCTCGAGCGCTTCCTCGAGCTGAGCGCAGGGGTCGACTTCAAGGCCAAGCTCGTCGGCGCGCAGGGAAGCCCCCGGCGCTTCGCGCGCGAGGACTACGAGGCGAAGCCCGCCGAGTGGAAGATGTGCTTCCGCGCCGGCAAGGAGGCGACGGAGGCAGCCCGCGCCTTCGCCCGCGAGTGGATCAAGTCGCTCGAGTAGGCTGCGACGAGCGGCCCCCTCACCCGAGCGCCCGGCGCCGCTTTGCGCCGCTCCCCGAAGACTCGAGTCCTTCACCTCCGGCTCTGAACCGAAGAGGCGCCAGAGGATCCCACGAGCGATGACGAGCGTAGGCCGAGGTTGCGAGGCCGAAGGCGCGGGCCGACTCCGCCTCCCTCGTTCCTCGGGAGGCGCACCCGAAGATGAGCGGGTGCCGGGCCGAGGTCAGCGAGCTCTCGCGACCCCTGTCGAGGCGACCGGCAGCCTTCGCCTGCCCGTCACACGTGCGGCCGACGCGGCGAGATGCTCGGCGGCACCCATGGCTGCTCCGGCGGCGTCGGCAGCTCCTCGAGCATGTCGGCGAAGCCGTCGGCGAAGTGCTGCACCACCATCCAGTCGGTGAAGACGTAGTCGCGGCTCGTATCCCTGGCGCCGAGCGACCGGGTGGCGAGCCGCATCAGCAGCTTGAGCAGCGGGTTGTAGGACGTGTAGCTGACCGCGCCCCCGAAGAAGCCGACGCTCGGCGGCCGCCAGGTCGTGTCGATGACGAACCGCTCGACGTCCCTGCGCGCCGTCTTCAGCTCCTTGGGCTGCCTCGAGATGCCCGCCAGGCTCACCGAGAAGAACGCCGCTGGCATCCTCTCGAGCTGAGCCTTGTTGGCCGCGACGAAGCGCCGCAACGAGCGCTGGAATTTGCCCGCGTAGACCGAGCCGCCGACCAGCACCGCGCCGTAGCGCTCGAGTGAGAAGTCGCGCTCCAACCTGCCGACCTGCCGCAAGTCGACCGGGTAGCCGCGCAGGCGAAGCTGGCCTGCCAGCCGCTCGGCGACCTTGCCGGTGTGCCCGTGCGATGTCGCGTAGAGAATCAGAATCCGCCTCTGAGCCATGGCTCGCTCCCTCCGGCGCCGCCTGCCTGCGCCCTTGGGCGGGCGGAGACGCTCCCCGAGCGACGCCGATCAAATGTGGGGTCGCGGCTGTCTCGGAATAGAGCGCCGAGCGGCAGGTCGGCCGCGCTGCAAACGGAAAGAGGCGAGCTTGACCACTCGCCCCCGCGGCGTCCGGAGGCGGGCCGACCGGGCGCTGCGATATCCTCCGCCCCCTCTCGATTCGAGAGGTCTCAACGATGGAACGTGCGCGTCGCGGACCTGCCCGGCGCCTACGCTCCACCCGACCGCCAGCACGAAGGCTGGCGCTCCGGGCTTTCGTATCGCCCGCGCATCTGGCCAATTCCTCGACGGCCGCACCGCTGTGCGCCCCTACCGGCTCTCGACCCTCGCTCCCAGCCTGTCGAAGAGGTCGACGACCGCCTTTGCGCGCACCGGCAGATCGAAGGCCGACGCCCTCTCGCGCGCGTGGGCCGCGACCCGGGCGCGCCGGCCTTCGTCGCACAGCGACCCGAGCGCCTCGCACAGAGCCCGCTCCTCGAGCCGGACGGTCAGGCCGTCGACGCCGTCGCGCACGATCTCGCTCATCGCGCCCTGGTCGCCGACGATCGCCGGCTTGCCACAGGCCAGCGCCTCGAGCACCGCGCGGCAGGTGCCGTCGTTGCCTTCGGCGAGCCAGACCTTCACGTCGAGCGCCCGGTAGGCCTCGACGAGCGCCTCTCCGGTCCGATAGCCGGCGAAGAGCACGCGCCCGGCGAGCCCGAGGTCGCCGACCAACTCGCGGATGGCCGGCTCGTGCTCGCCCCGGCCGATGAGCGCCAGCTTCGCGCGAGGCTGCTCGCGCGCGGCCTGCGCGAACGCGCGGACGAGCAGCTCGTGGCGCCGCTCGGCCTTGATGCGCGAGACGATGCCGAAGAGCACCTCGCCCTCGCCCACCCCGAGCTCGCGGCGAAGCGCCGCGCCGTCGCCCGGGGTGAAGCGCCGCAGGTCGACGCGGCCGGGCAGCACGGCGATCCGCTCCGCGGGGACGCGGTGAGCGATGCTCAGGCGCTCGGCGTACCCCCGGCACGAGACGACGACCGCGTCGCAGGCCCGGAAGCCGACCCCGCGGGCGCGGCCCGGGCGCAGCGAGGGCGCGATCTCGGCCGTGCGCACCAGCAGCGGCGGCCGCGCCATCCCCTTCATCGCCAGCAGGGTGAGGGTGTGGTCGTGCGAGAAGCGGCAGTGGACCACGTCCGCGCCGCGCATCCGGCGGCGCAGGCGCACGAGGTCGCGCAGCAAGTCGGGCGGAGACGACTTGCGGCAGAGCGCGAGCTCGTCCATCACCTCGAACCCGGCGCGCCGGATGGCCTCGACGTAGTTGCCCGGCCGCTTCGTGTCGCAGCCGAAGAGCACCTCGTGGCCCGCGTCGCGCAACGCCTCGGCGTCGCTCAGGCACAGCTCGGCCGGCCCGGTCACGCTCGAGGTCGAGAGCAGCGAGAGGATCCTCATGCCGCGCCCGCGCTCCCGGTCCGGCCGCCCGGCGCCTCGTCGTCGGGCCGCTTCCGCGCGGCGCGGTCGAGATCGTCGAGCTTGGCGTACTTGGCGAAGTCGTAGAGCGAGAAGAGCCACGCGTGCACCAGGCCCGCGTAACCGTCGAGGAAGCCGAGCCGAAACACGTAGCGACGAAAGAAGCCCCACGGCCCGCGCAGCAGATCGAGCGGCCCGAAGCGCCGCCCGGCCCGGTAGCGCTGGAGCGCGGCCTGGCTCGAGTAGCGGTTGATCTTCTCGAGGCACTCGTCGAGCGAGGCGTAGGTGTGGTGGAGGATAGGCGCGTCGAGGCGCGCGACCTTTCCGTCGATGACGGCGCCCTCGTGGACCTCGCAGTCCGGATAGCTCGCCTTCGCCCTCCGGAACAGGCGCAGGTGCCGCTCGCCGCCGAAGGCGCCGAAGCGCACGCGTCGCCCGAGAATCCAGGTACGGAAGGCGACCTGGTAGCCGTCGAGCTCGTCCTGCGCGAGCGCTGCGGGCAGCGCCTCGCGCAGCTCGGGTGAGACGCGCTCGTCGGCGTCGAGGTTGAGCACCCAGTCGCCGCTCGCCCGCTCCATCGCGAAGCGCTTCTGCGCGGCGTACCCGGGCCAGGGGTTCTCGAAGACCGTCGCGCCGGCGGCCCGCGCGAGCTCGCGGGTGCGGTCGCTGCTCTGCGCGTCGACGACGATCACCTCGTCGGCGAACGCGACCGAGGCCAGGCACGCGGGCAGGTCTCGCTCCTCGTCCTTGGTGATGATCGTGACCGAGAGCCGCGCCACCTTGGGCTAGCCTCCGTTGAGCCGGCGGATCATGTCGGTCGAGGAGTGGTCCTTCGGATCGCCGGCGACGGCGACCCGGCCGCCGTAGGCGAGCACCTCGTCGCGCTCGGGGATAGAGGCCTCGGTGTAGTCGGTGCCCTTGACGTGCACGTCGGGCTTGAGCGCCCGCAGCACCGCGCGCACGTCGGCGTCGTCGAACAGCAGCACGTGGTCGGTGCAGGCGAGCGCGGCGACGAGCTCGGCGCGCTCGGCCTCGGGGACTACCGGGCGGCCCGGGCCTTTGTAGGCGCGGGTCGAGGCGTCGGAGTTGACCGCGACGACGAGCACGTCGGCGAGCCCCTTGGCGGCCTGCAGGTAGCGCACGTGGCCGACGTGCAGCAGGTCGAAGACGCCGTTGGCCATCGCCACGGTGCGCCCCTGCGCGCGGGCGGCCCTGACCTTGTCGACGACGGCGGCGAGGGGCTCGATCTTGGAGAGGCTCATTCCTGGGGATCCTCAAGCTCGCCGCGCAGCTCGGCGAGGCCGACGGTGACGGTGCCCATCTTCTGCACCTTGAGCGCGCCGGCGACGTTGGCGAGCCGGGCCGCGTCCTCGAAGCTGGCGCCGGCGGCCAGCGCGAGCGTCAGGGTCGCGCCCACGGTGTCGCCCGCGCCGGTGACGTCGACCGCCGGGCGGCTGCCGTGCGGCGGGATGACGGTGATCGCCGCGCCCTCGGCGAGCACCATGCCGTTGCGGCCGCGGGTCATCACCATCGCCTTCGAGGGAACGCGCTTGCGGGTGCGGCGAATCGTCCGCATCAGCTCGGCGTCGTTCTCCGGGCGAATCCCGGCGAGCGCCTCGAACTCCGGCTCGTTGGGCTTGAGCAGCGTCGCGCCGGCGAAGGCGCGCAGGTTGTAGCGCGAGTCCACGCAGACCGGCGCCTTGGAGCGGGCCGCTTTGAGCGAGGCGGCGATGACCTTCTCGCCGAGTACCCCGCCGCCGTAGTCGGAGACGAGGACGGCGTCGGCCTCACCCGCCAGCTCCTCGAGCAGCGCGGCGAGCTGCGCCTGGACCTCGTCGCAGAGCGGCCCCTGGGCGCCACGGTCGAGCCGCAGCATCTGCTGGCGCCGGGTGTTGAGGCCGCCGGCGAGGATGCGGGTCTTCGTCTCGGTGACCAGGCCGGGCGCCTTGGGCGAGACGAGCCGGATGCCGCGCTTGCGGCAGTGGGCCCGGACCTGCCCGCCCATCTCGTCGCGGCCGATGACCCCCAGCGCGGTCACGCTCGCGCCCAGGTCGCGCAGGTTGGCCGCCGCGTTGCCCGCGCCGCCGAGCCGCACCTCCGACTTCTCGTAGCGCACGATGAGCACCGGCGCTTCCCGCGAGATGCGGTCGGTCTCGCCGTAGATGTAGTGGTCGGCGACGATGTCGCCGACGACCAGGACCCTGCGACCGGCGAAGGATTCGAGGAGGGGCAGGAGCGAGGCGGGAGGCTCGAGCTGAGGGAGGGCGCGCACGGGCAGCGATTATCGGGAGATGAACATTGGAGTCAATCGAGGCTTCGCCAGCCGAGCCGCGGGCCGTGGAGCGGTCGAGCCGCAGCCCACAAGACGTGTCTCGAATTCTCCTTTTTGCCTAGGTCCATCCCCGCTCACCTTGAGCGTAGCCCTCGACGCGCCAGCGACGGGGGCGGAGTCGAAGGGCCTTCGACTCGAGCCTGCCCCGAGCCTGCCGAAAGGCTCGGGCTGACCGGTTTTCGCTCGAAGGATTCTTCGACGGATCTTCACCACTCTTCGGACGGGCCGCGTCCACGTCCCGCGACCTGCGGCGCGCTCGCAGCCAATGACGGCGGAACGTCGCCGCCCGCGCGGACGCGATGAAGGGAGCGCGGGAGGCTCACCCGAGAAAGCGGTCAATGGCCGCGACGAGCTCCTCGTCGCGCTTGAGCTTCGGGTTCTCGCTGAGCATCAGGGAGTACTCGGTGAGCATCGCCGTGACCATTCGCTGAGCCAGCGTCGCGTCCCCTATCGCGAGCTCGCCGCGGGCGCGGCCCTTCTCGAGCAGGTCCTCGAGCAGCGTGCCCCAAGCCTCGGTACAAGCGCTCGCCGCCACGACGTGCTCGCCGCGCAGATCGTCGCCGGCTCCGACGAGGCGCCCGCGGGCCTGGGCGAGGATCATCCGCGCCAGCTTCAACACCTTCTCGCGACACGAGCCCTCACCGGCGACCGAGGCGGCCAGCTCCGCCCGGCTCTTCTCGCCGATGCGCGCGAAGACGTAGGCGTACATGTCCTGCTTGGTGTCGAAGTGCTGGTAGAGCGTCTTCTTCGAGATGCCGAGCTTCGCGGCGATCTCGTCTACCGTCATCCTCTGGAAGCCGTGCTTGGCGATGTGCGCTTCGACGACGTCGGCGATCTCGTCTTTGGTTACCGCCATCGCAATCTCCTGCGGGAGCTGCCGGAACCCCTCCAGTCCAACGCGGCGGCTCGGTATGTCAAGCGCGGGGCGTCCCGTCTCTCCTCGAGAACCGGCGTACGAATGCCCCCAGTGCTGCCTGAGGATTCGCCCCCTCGGGCGGGACGCCCCCGCGGACCGGCAACTGCGACCGCGTACAAAAATGGCTAATAAGTCTGCGACCTTGCCCAGGCACCCGGCAAGCGCAGCAGCGACGTCGGCGACCACGCAAGGACAGGTTCTCTCGCTCGCAACGACGGTTCCCTCGCTCGACGGGACAGTTCCCTCGCTCGCAACGACGGATCCCTCGCCCGACGGGACGGTTACCTCGCTCGCAACGACGGTTCCCTCGCTCGACGGGACGGTTACCTCGCTCGCAACGACAGTTCCCTCGCTCGCAAGGACGGTTCCCTCGTCCGCAAGGACAGTTCCCTCGTCCGCAAGGACAGTTTCCTCGTCCGCAAGGACAGTTTCCTCGTCCGCAAGGACAGTTCCCTCGTCCGCAAGGACAGTTCCCTCGTCCGCAAGGACAGTTTCCTCGTCCGCAAGGACACCTGCCTCGTCCGTAAGAGCTCTGGCGTCGTTCGCAAAGGCACCTGCCTCCTCCGCAAGAGCAATGGCGTCGTCCGCACCGGGTGGGGCGCGAAGAGGCTCGCTGCAGGGGTCCACGCCAGATGCGCGATGCGCAATGGACCTGCTACGTTATTCGGCGAACGAACCGTCGGAGGAACGATGTCCCGCTCGAGAATCTGGTCCGCCATCTTCGTCATCGGCCTCCTCGCCGCCTGCGCGGGCAACGACGACACTCTGGATCACGATGCCGGCCTCTCCGACGCGGGCATCGTCATCGACTCGGGCACGCCGGCCGACTCCGGCGAGCCGGCCCCCGACGGAGGCGAAGTTGCCGACGCGGGCGAAGACTCCGACGCGGGCGAAGACTCCGACGCGGGAGTCGAAGTGCCTCTGCCCGGCTTCGGCGCCATCTCGGGCGCCTGCGGTGTGCTCGACGACGAGCTCACCTCGCCCGAACCGTTCGTCTTCCACAACAACATCGACTTCGCGGACGATCCCTACGACGTCGCGGACTTCACGCTCCTCACCGAGGGCGGCCAGGAGGTCTTCAACGACGGCAACGCCGGCGGCAGCTCCCTCCTCTCCGAGGTCTTCGCCTACGAGATGTTGGAGCGCTGCGAGCTCGCGAGCCTCTTCGCGACCGAGCTCGAGGTGAACTATCTCGACCCCGAGAGCAAGATCACCGACCTGGTGGTGGAGATTGACGGGATGAAGGTCGGCGTCAGCGTCACTCGCGCGGTCGGCTGGCCCCGCGACGCGCCCTACCCGCTCGCCACGGCGCAGTCGCTGCTCGAAAAGAAGCTCGCCGGCATCCTCGACAGCTCGGCGAACGTCGCCCCGGAGCACAAGTGGGTGAAGCAGATCCTCCACGTGCTCGCCTACAGCGCCGACCACGCCGCCGTGATGGAGCAGGCCTGGAGCGACACCTCGGACACGCTCAAGGCCGACACCATCCTGATCATCACGGTCACCGACGGCGACGACGAGTTCGTGTACAGCAACAACTGACAAGGGCGTACTCGGGGCGGCCGGCGAGATCCCTGCGCTCCCCTTCGCCGGTTCGCGAAGTCGAGGGTGACCGACGCCGGCTCTCTCGCGCCTTGCGGCGCGCCTCTTCCACTCCGGGGACTAGGCCGCGGTGGCGACCTCTGACTCTTCGGGCGGCCGCGTCTTCCAGCGCCGGTGCAGCCAGAACCACTGCTCGGGATGCTCGCGGATGCGCGCCTCGAGCCGCTCGTTGAGCATCGCGGTGAACGCGAGGATGTCCTGCTGGCGGTCGTCGCTGCGCCTCTCGAAGTGGAACGGGCCGTCGATGACGACCCGATAGGTGCCGTCGTCCTTCCGCGGCATCAGCGCGAGGAAGACCGGCGCCCCGGTCTTCTCGGCGACCACCGCGGGGGCGGGCGTCGTCGCGGCGATGCGGCCGAAGAACGGGACGAACACCGCGCGCTTGAGCAGCATGTTCTGGTCGATCAGCAGCGCGAGCGCCTCGCCCGACTCGACCGACTGGAAGAGGTTGTCCCAGCCCTTGTGGATCTCGCGGATTCCGGCCAGCGCGCGCGTGCGCACCCAGCGCGCGTTGGCGGCGCCCTTGAGCACGCGCGTGAGGATCGCCAGCGGCGCGCCCTGGCGCGCGGCGTAGACCCCGAAGAGCTCGAAGTTGCCGAAGTGCGCGGTGGCGGCGATGAAGCCCTTCTTCTCACGCAGGTACGGCTCGATCTTCGCCCAGTCGCCGGGATCGACGAGCGCTCTCAGCTCCTCGTCCTTCAGCCCCGGGCTGCGCAGGAAGTCCGCCGCGCAGGTGCCGAGGTGCAGGTAGTTGCGCCGGGCGAGCCGGAGCCGCTCGGCCTCGGAGAGCTCGGGGAAGGCTGTCGTCAGGCTCTGGCGGGCGACCGCGCGGCGCACGCCCAGGATCCAGGCCAGCCAAGCGAGCGAGCGCATCAGCGCCTCGGCCAGGCGTTTCGGAAGTCGGTGCAGGACGTAGAGGAGAAGGCCCATTCTTCAGAGTGCCTCGGCGAGCCGGTCCTCGCCGGCGAGGATCGCGAGCTCGACTCGAACGACGAGGAAGGGAAGCTCGGCCGCCTGCGGCGGCGAGAAGCGCGCGGCGTCCTTCTCGGTCATCACGATGGCCTCCGCGCCGGTCCTCTTCGCGGCTGCGGCCGCCTCCGCCAGCTCGCGCTCGTCGAGAAAGGCGTGATCCGGAAGCAGCGCCGCCCCCGCGATCTCGGCGCCGAGCGACTCGACGGTCTGGACAAACGACTCGGGCCGCGCGATGGCCGCGAGCAGGTGTACTCGCCGGCCGCGAAGAGCCTCGCTGCCGAGCGAGACCGAGGCGCCGCTCGCCTCGAGCCGCCGCACGTCAGCGACCCGATAAGCCGAGCGCACGGGCTCCGCGCCGGTGAGCCGGCGCACCTCCTCGGCGAGCCGCTCGATCGACTCGGGCGACGCCTGATCGACCTTGCTCAACCAGACCAGCCCCGAGTGCGCGAGCGCCCCCTTCGGCTCGCGCAGCGGCCCGCGCGGCATCAGGTGCCCGTTGCCGAAGGGGTTGGAGCCGTCGACCACGACGAGGTCGAGATCGCGCGCGAGCCGCAGGTGCTGGAAGCCGTCGTCGAGCACCAGCGTCCGGGCGCCAAACCGCTCGACAGCGGTCCGGGCGAGCTTGGCGCGGTCCGGCCCGACCAGCACCGGCGACCCGGGGCAGGAGCGCGCGATGAGGACCGGCTCGTCCCCGCCGGTGCGCGCGTCGACCAGGACGCGCTCGCCGTCGCTGACGACCACCTCGCCTTCGCTCTCCCGGCCGTAGCCGCGCGAGAGGATGGCGACGCGCTCGCCGCGGGCCGCGAGCCGGCGCGCGACCTCGATGGTCACCGGCGTCTTGCCCGCGCCGCCGACGGTGAGGTTGCCGACCGAGATCACCCGCGCGTCCACCGCGAGGGCCTTGCGCCGCCACGCGGCGCGCCGCCGCGCGACCACCAGGCCGAAGACGAGCGAAAGCAGCCACAGCGGCGACAGGAGCAGCCTGGCGAGCAAGCTCTCTTCCTGGCGAAACCACAGTGCTCGAGCAATCAAGGACATCGTCCGGTCCGGTCGGCGCCCGCGGCGGGGCGTCCAAAGCGCGGACCTTGATACCGCCTCGCGCCGGAGAGTGCCAAGCAGCGAACAGCCGGGCGCGCGGGTCGAGGAGAGCCGCGCGGGCTCGAGGGGAGCGGTTCCCTCGAAGGCTTCTTCGACACTTTTTCAGGGTGACCGGGAGAGCCGGGTTGCATCACCCGACGCATCACCGTCACCAGACGCGAATGACCACCCGTCCCTCGGACGGTCTGGGCGCGATGGGGCAACCGGGCGCGCGGGTCACCCCGGCTTCTGCAGCTTCTCGATGAGGCGCTCCTCGGCCTTCGTGAGGCGTCGCCCCACGGTGCTCTCGAGCTCTTCGCGCGTCAGGGCGCCGACCCCGTCGCGGTGGATCGCCAGCAGCACGTTCGCGCGCTGGGCCGATTGCAGCGAGTCGTGGCAGTCGCGAAAGAGCACGAGCCGCGCCTCGTCGCCGAGCTCGGCGACCCGCCCGAGGTGGCGGCGCAGCAGCTCGAGCGGCGGCGTCTTCTGTGGGAGCCGCTCGGTCGCTATCTGCTCGGGCAGCGAGAGGTGGTCGATGCCCTCGGAGTTGGCGGTCACGAGCATCGGGCCGTCGGGCAGCTCGCTGCAGAGCTCGACGATTCGGAGCCGGCGCGGAACGACTCCGACGAGCTGCATCAGCCGCGCGAAGCCCGTCGGCCGCACCTGCGTCGCCGAGGCGCGCACGCGGCCGTCGGCGGCGACGAAGCCGCGCGAGACGCTCTCGAGGTTGGGGAAGGCGCGAGCCACGGTCAGGTCGACGACGTCGCCGACGTGCGTGAAGCCCTCGGTCGCAAGCTCGCGGCCGACCGCCTCGTACCAGCCGCGGTCGAGCCGAGCGAACTCCTCGAGCTTCACGTCGCGATACTCGTGCGCGCCCACGAAGACCCTATCCATCTGCTTCTTCAAGCTGTCGGCTTGCCTTGCGATCTGCTCCTCGCGCTCCTCGCGGAAACCGCGGCGCAGCCCCGGGAACAGCGCGAAGAGCAGGAGCATCAGGATCGCCGCGAACAACAGCCAACCGACCATGAACACCTCAGAGGCGAACGGCGCGCACAGGGTCGTTCCTGCGCGACGAGAGCCGCTCGCCGCCGGCGCCGCCCTCAACGGGCTCTACTCTACTCTCGAGTCGATCGCTGCAGCGCCTCGGACCGACCATGGGCAAGCAGCCCGGCGAGCCAAACGGCGAAACCGCCTCATGCCGCGACCGTTCGGGAGCCTTCCGCTTGGCCTGCACCCCGGACTGCGAGAGAATGCCCATTGCTGCACGCTGGGCGCCAGCAATCAGAACCGCCCAGCTCGCGAAGGACCAAGAGGACACCAGGAACAGTCACGACCCCGGGCCACTGAGGGCGCCTTCGCGAGCGGCAGAAAGCCTCGCAAGTGGACGTTCCGGCGGCTCGGCGGCTTCGCGACCGCAGGCGCGGATCGCTCCATTCCCTGCGACCTCGCAGCCTCGGAAGGAAAGCGGCAAACGATGAGCGAGAACAAGACGGGCAAGACTCCGCACAACGTCGTCGCCAAGGTCGAGGGGGCGCACAAATCAGCGGCCGTCGCGCAACCGGCGCCTCGCGCCAACGAGGGGGACGAGGAGACGCTTCACATCGACGCCGCGGCCGTCACCCGCGTCGTCGAAGCGCCCACCCAGCATGTCGCGGCCCCTCTGAAAGCGGCCACCGCGGCCCCGCGGCCCGAGGCGCCCACCCAGCATGTCGCGGTCCCTCCGAAAGCGGCCACCGCGGCCCCGCGGCCCGAGGCGCCCACCCAGCATGTCGCGGTCCCTCCGAAAGCGGCCACCGCGGCCCCGCGGCCCGAGGCGCCGACTCAGTATGTCGCGGTCCCTCCGAAAGCGGCCACCGCGGCCCCGCGGCCCGAGGCGCCCACGAGCATCGGCGACGCCGAGACGCAGTACCTGCCGGGCCGCGCCGAGAACCTGAAGGACTCCGCCTCGGCGCCTGCCGAGCCACCGACGGCCATCGGCGACGCGGCGACCGAATACTTGCCCAATCGTGCCACCAAGCTGAAGGCCGTGGTGCCCCCTGCCACGGCGATCGGCGCGTCAGCGACCGTCATCAACCCGCCGACCAGGGAGGG
>ENA-UOOR01002119-UOOR01002119.1-fermentation-metagenome-genome-assembly--contig:-NODE-2119-length-21060-cov-28.032754_pt1 | contig 21060 bp, 20 predicted proteins | sample MGYA00245780_ERZ724029 | MGnify/ENA primary metagenome ERZ724029 (study PRJEB28704, sample SAMN03018315) | fermentation metagenome | biome: anthropogenic terrestrial biome; feature: soil... | reverse complement strand
TGGCAATGGAAGATGCGGTTATCCCATTGTCACCGGTAATCATAACAACGCGGATACCGGCCTTATGGCATATTGCAATGTCTGATTTAACACCCTCTCGCGGAGGATCAGCAAGACCGATTAAACCGCATAGGCTCAGGCTGCACTCCGTTATCGTTGCAGGAATTTCTGATTCTGTCGCAGGCATAGCCTTAGCCACTGCAATCACACGCAATCCCTCTTTGGACATTTGGATAATTTTATGCATTGCGGTTTCTCTGTCCTGATCTGTCATACTGCATATTGTTAAAATCTGTTCCGGGGAACCTTTGGCAGCAATTGTGAGCTTTCCATCCCTTCGCCATACATGCCCCATCATTTTTAATTCGTCGGTAAACGCATATTCGTTAACTAACTCGCCGCCAAATAAATGTTCTTTAGAGATTCCATGACGATCGCAGTAAGCCAGCATCGCCTTTTCCATCGGATCATAGGCCTCTGTTTCGCAACCAAGTCCCATTACTTCCAGAAGGGTGTATTCATCACCATCGAGTGCCCAGGTATTCTGTACCGTCATTTGGTTCATCGTGATCGTGCCTGTTTTATCGACGCATAATACCAACACCGAACCCAATGTTTCAACGGACGGCAGCTTGCGAACAAGGGAATGCTTCTTAGCCAGCCGCCATGCTCCCATAGAAAGAAACACAGTCAAGATAACAGGAAATTCTTCCGGAATCATCGCCATGGCAAGAGTAATGCCGGAAAGAATACTTTCAATCAAGCGGTCTCCGGGCGTATGATCAGGTAGGTTAAAATAGGTAACCACCCCCACCAGTGCAAACAATACCCCTGCAATTCCGGTACATGTTTTTACCAGCCCGCCGGTTTGTTTCTGCAAAGGGGTCGGTTCATCGAAAGCAGCCGCTACATTTACTCCGATTTTTCCGTATTCGGTTGCTGCTCCGATCTTATCAACGTAAATTATACCGGTACCCTGCGTTACCAGCGTACCGGCGTAACAATAATCCTTTCGCCAGTAACCGTCCGATTGTTTCGCATTCTCCGATACCACTTTCCAGATTCCCTCCGCCTCACCAGTGAGCGATGATTCATCTACACAGAGATCGTTGCACTTAATCACTACACCATCGGCAGGGATTTTCACACCTTCGCAAATCATCATCAAATCGCCCGGTACAAGATTCTCACTTGCAATTACCATTTCTTTCGCATCCCGGATAACGGTAATGTGAGGAGCCGACAAATCCTTGAGCGCATTCAGGGTTTTATCTGTTTTCCACTCCTGAATAATATCAATGCTGATAACACCAACGACAAATATCAGCATAATTGCACCATCTTTTGGCTCACCAAGGATAAAATAAATTATTGCGGCAGCAATCAGTAGAAGGAACATCGGTTCACCGAGAATATGAAGAACCTTTCTTATAAAGCTCTCATGCTTACCTGGGGTTAGTTCGTTTTTTCCGTATTGCAGCTGCAATTGTGCTGCTTCGGCAGTGGTTAACCCCTCCATACTTTTCCTATTACCTGTCATAAAAGAACCCTCCGTTTTCGCCTTTTGGCGGCGTTTGAATTTCCCTTATGGCACTCCATTCAAGGTCTGCTTTCTGTTCCATGGTATAAAAAAAGCACACCTATGGAACATAACAACTGTCCCACAGATGTACACTTCAAGGCAATCTGTTGCTACTTACTACATAGCCCGGCCCACAAACCTTGTATTACAAGGTTTATAACCTGTTCAGTTTGTACTGTTGATCTCGCATTCTTTTTGCAGAATGTAATGCAGTGCAAAGAGATTACTCTATATTATATGCGGCTCAACCCACACTGTCAACAAAATACAAAGCCTGCTTTAGCTTTTTTTAAGTGCTTTTTCGATGTATTTCGATATACAAATGCAGATTAATTTTGGACTTGCAATATACGATTTCTTATATTAAAATATAGATGATCGTATGAAAAGGAGGTTATGAAAATGGCATATAAGATTAGTGATGAATGTATTAGCTGCGGCGCTTGTGCAGGCGAATGCCCTACGGATTCTATTTCTGAGGGCGCAGAACACTTTGAAATCAATCCGGACACTTGCATAGATTGTGGAACTTGTGCAGATGTTTGCCCGACCGGTTCCATTTCAGCTGAATAATACATACATGAAAAGAGGATGCCGATCATTGATGGAGGGCACCCTCTTTTCATATATTACAGGTGAATTGGTTTTTTAAAACCTTTTGCTTTATCGAATACCGTTTTATCTTCATAACTTATCTTATTCATCCTTTGTTTTATTTTTATTATTTAAATGTAAACCCGATTATTCTTTTTAAAAAATTTTGATTTCTTTTTACTCTTACCGTCAAAGGCAGCCGCTGCCACCATTCTGCTCTTTTGATAATCCCTTATGGTCATATCTAATTTTCGAAATCGTTCCTCTTCTTTTTCCTCTCGCAGCCGCATTAGGAATTTCATTTCTTTCACTACATTTTCTGTCACATTTGTACCAATTTCCTCTTTCAGTTCTGCATTATTCTCTTTTAAGGCAGATAGAATAATTTGATTCATGATCGACATAAACTGCTCCACTTTATCATGGGTTTTCTCTGCAATCTCATGCGGTTCTTCTTTCGTTATCAGGCTTGTCCCACTTTCCATCTCACTTTCCGTATCTGGTACCTTCTCATCTTTCACCATATCCATCACCCTTCCGTTAAGTTTATCCTTTAATTTAAGTATAGTTTGTGAATCAAGGGTTTCTATTTTGCTTATATTCGGTAATACCATCTTTATGGCTTTTAGCTGAAAGCCTTGATCCTTAAGGTTTTTGATCGTTTGCAGAAGCACAATATCCGTTTCTCTATAGTATCGATTTTTCATCTCGTTACGTGCAATTGGAAGCTCCAGCTCTTTCTCCCAATATCGAAGTACATGATCTTCTACACCAACTTTTTTCGATGCTTCTGAAATCATATACCTAACCTCACCCATTATTTTACCTCCCTTTATCTTGTAATTATTTTCCACTTTTTACATTATAACATAGCAATTTGCAATTGCAATAATCTTCTCCATATATTCCTATATAACTTATCGACACAAAAAAAGGAAACCCATAAGAAGCTTCCTCCATTCTACAGAATTCTGTAGTAAACTAATTATTCTGATGTAAACTCTCAAATAAACCCGACGAAATAGAATACAAATCGTATCTCTATTTCATTAACAATGTTTCTCATCCTAAGATGATTTCTTACCTGCTTTTCTCAAACACTATTTTTTAAGCTGCCACTAAACGACGATCCTCCTTCGTTAGACGGATCCATCGTTTAATAACAACAAAAGATTATCTCTCTAAATTGGCAAACTTTGTGTACTGTGCTAACCAAGCCAGTTTTACCGTACCAACCGGACCATTTCTTTGCTTGCCTATGATGATCTCTGATACGCCGGGCTCCTCCGTATCATGATTATAATAATCATCCCGGTAAATAAACATAACAACATCGGCATCCTGCTCGATGGCTCCGGACTCTCGAAGGTCGGACAGCATCGGCCGCTTGTCCGGACGCTGCTCCACCGCACGGCTTAGCTGCGAAAGAGCAATGACGGGAACATTAATTTCTCTTGCAAGAGATTTTAAAGATCTGGAGATCTCCGATATCTCCTGCTGCCTTGATTCCACCCGCCGGCTGCTGCCGCTCATCAATTGGAGATAATCAATGATGACCAATCCAAGGTTCTTTTCCATCTTCAGCTTTCTGCATTTCGACCGCAGCTCACTGACGGAGATTGCCGAAGTATCATCAATAATCAGATTCGAATTTCCGATGATTCTTGCACTTTCCATCAGGCTTGCCCAATCCTCATTGGAGAGGTTACCGGTGCGGATTGCCTGCGAATCCACCTTGGAATTCATGGAAAGGATACGCTTAACCAGCTGATCCTGTGACATCTCCAAACTGAAAATAGCGGTAGGAACGTTTGATTTTAATGCCGTATATTCCGCAATGTTAAGTGCAAAAGCCGTTTTCCCCATGGAAGGCCTTGCCGCAATCAAAATCAGATCCGACGGCTGCAGCCCTGCTGTTTTATAATCCAGATCATAGAAGCCAGTTGCGATACCGGTCACACTTCCTTGATTCTTAGCAGCCGCTTCAATACTGTCGATGGAGCGCAATACAACTTCCTTAATATCTGTGAATTCCTTTGAACCTCGGTTTTGAACGATGTTAAAGACCGACTTTTCCGCTTTTTCTAAGATACTGTCCAAATTCTCTTTATCAAGGTAGCATTCATTGGCCGTCTCCTCCGACGCTTTAATCAATCGGCGAAGAACGGATTTGTCCCTGACAATCTGGGTATAGTATCTGACATTCGCAGAAGTAGGGACGGATGCAACTAAATCCCGGATAAATTCCAAACTGCTTACCTGTGGAGGAACATCTTTCTCCTTCAAACGATCCTGCAAGGTTATTAAATCCACCGGTTTGCCTTCATTAAAAAGCTCCACCATAGTATCGAACAATATCCTATATTGTTGTTCATAGAAATCGTCTCCTGTAACCATTTCCATTGCAGCGATAATCGCATCCCTATCCATGATCATGGAACCGACTACCGACTGCTCTGCCTCAGCACTATGCGGAAGTATTCTCTTGATCAACGCTTCATCCATTGGTACCCCTCCTTGCAGAACAGGCTATTATATCGCCTCTACCAATACCTTCATATCTGCGGTTACCTGCGGATGCAGTTTAACCGGAACCGTATAGGAACCGGCATTCTTAATGGGATCGGAAAGCTGTATTTTCTTTTTATCTATATCCAGGTTAAATTGGTCCTTCACCGCTGCGGCAATCTCCTTCGTTGAAATAGATCCGAACGTTTTTCCGCCTTCTCCAGCTTTAATGCCGACTTTAATTGAGATCTTCCCGAGCTTCTTCGCAAAATCCTTCGCTTCCTCTAAAAGCTCCTTCTGCCTTTTCGCCTCTGCTGCTTTTTGCTGCTCTAATTCATATAAATTCTGTTTTGTAGCCTGCACGCCAAGCTTTTTGGGAAGAATAAAATTTCTTGCATAGCCATCGCTTACTTTTACAACCTCACCCTTTTTCCCCAAACTTCTTACATCCTGCGTTAATATAATCTCCATATCTATCTCTCCTTTATCTAAAAATCTACAGTTCTCCTTCTTCCATCATCTTATCCAGAGTAGCTTTCATCAGCGAAATTGCTTCTTCCATCGTAGTGTTTTTTAATTGGGTTCCGGCAACACTTAAATGACCGCCGCCGCCCAGTTTTTCCATAATAATCTGCACATTAGCCTCATCAATAGATCTTGCGCTGATATAGATCTGATTATTGTACTCTGTTAAAACAAAGGAAGCCTTGATATTATTTATATTTAACAGCTCGTTTGCCACCTGTGCACCCAGTATGGTAGGGCTGTCAACCTCTGAGCTAGCGCAAACCGTGATAGCAAAGCATCCATGATAAATCTCCGTATTGCGGACCGCATCTGCCTTAGTCTTAAAATCAATCATCTCGCTGCGGAACAGCTTACGGATTCTGGTTACATCCGCGCCGCTTCTGCGCAGGAATGCAGCCGCTTCAAAAGTCCTGACACCGGTTTTTGTTAAGAAATTATTCGTATCAATCATAATTCCTGCATAAAGCGCATCGGCTTCCACCGGCTTTAATCTTAAATTGCCGCCAATATACTGCAGTATCTCTGCGATCATCTCACTGGTAGAGGATGCATACGGCTCAATATAGGAAAGGACTGCCGTATCAATTGCTTCATTTGTCTGCCTGTGATGATCAAAAATGACCACCGTCTTGGTATAATCCAATAGCTCTTTACACTCCGTATAGCTGGGACGGTTAACGTCTACAATAACAAGCAAAGTGTTGATATCCACAATCTCCTTAACCTGCTCATTCTTAAGAAACATATCCTCTTCATAATCGGGATTCCCAACGAACCGATTCAGCATAGGCCGTAAGGAAGTCGTAATCTCATTAATTACAATATGGGCCTTTTTGTTGAAGGTCTTTGCAATACGATAAACACCGATTGCCGCTCCTAAGGAATCCACATCGCCGATCTTATGTCCCATGACAACGATTTTGTCCTTGGCTTCTACGAACTCACGAAATGCATGGGCTTTCACCCTCGCCTTAACACGGGTGCTTTTCTCCATCTGAATACTCTTGCCGCCATAGTAAGCGATCTTATCCCGATCCTTAACAACCGCCTGATCTCCGCCTCTGGCCAAGGCCAGATCCATGGCTGCTCTTGCATATTCGTAACCTTCGATATAGGTATCCGCATTCACACCAAGGCCGATGCTGATGGTTACGGACATTTCATTACCGATGTTGATCCCTCGGACCTCCTCAAGAATCGAGAACTTATTACTCTGAAGATAATGCAGGTATTTCTGCTGAAATACGAAAAAGTATTTATCCTTCTCCATCTTCTTAATGACTGCATCGATTCCCTGCATGTATTTATTGACTTTTCTGTCGACTAAAGCGGTAAGGAGGGATCGTCTGACCTCATCGATTGTCTCTAACGCTTCCTCATAATTATCAATATAAAGCAGACCAATTATCAGCTTCTGCTCCGTATTCGCCTTCATTAAGGAGATAATCTCCGTCTCATCGTATAAATACATAGCAATCAGAGCATTCTTACTGGACCATACATTAACTGAATCTTCTATATTCCAATGAAAATCCTCATCAAAACTGGGAACGATCATTTTACGCAGTAGAACCCAATACTCCCGCTGATTGTAAGTTATGTGAATAGATTCGTCCTTTTCCCTTGCCGGCAGCTTATCTGCCGTTATCTCTGGAAATATATTGGTGATCGACTTTCGAACACTCTTTTTCTCATTAATGATTTCCAAAAAGGCATCATTGCCCCACTGCGTTCTTCCTTCTACATCCAGGATCGCATAGGGAAGCGCTAATTCCTTCAACAGCAGTTTCTGGACTTGTCCGTAATCCATCGCATAATGAACCAGCTCGGAGGCTATCTTATGCCTTTTTAAGTAAAATACCGTGATTGCTATAAGAAAATAAACAAGTACAAAAACGGACATAACAAGTCCCGCTTTTTTATCAAGTACATAGATACTCAGATTCATGCAAAGTAATAAACCTGTTAGAATAATGGGCCACAGTAAATACCCTCTTAGTGCACTCCTTATCCTTACTTTACTGCTCATAGCAAAGGCTCCTTTATAATTTCTATATCCAGCGCAAAGCAATAATATGCCAACCTAATAGAAAAAGATACTAATCTATATTATAGCATTAAGTCAGCGGTAAGGGAAGTTTTTTTTGATCGTGATATATCGGCGGGAATCGGAGAAAGGCCAAAAGGAGAAAGATGCGTTCCATATGTACAATAAAAACGGAATGAGGAAATGCAAGCTCGCTTGCAATTTCCGAGTGGAGTGACAAGATCATGAACATGTTTTTTGTTCATGATATAATAATATCAATGGTAACCGGAATCGAAAAGCCACTACACAACCCAGATAAAGTCTCCTATCCAGGTCATGTAATGGCTTTCGTTTTACTAATCCATCGTGTAAGGCATTAAAGCAATATGTCTTGCACGCTTAACAGCAACGGTTAAAGCTCTCTGATGCTTTGCGCAGTTACCGGTAATTCTTCTCGGAAGAATCTTACCTCTTTCCGATACATATCTCTTTAATTTATTCACATCTTTATAATCAATTTCTGCATGATTCTTATCTGCACAGAATACACAAATCTTCTTTCTTCTGCGAGCGAAAGGCTTTCTTCTCATAGAAGAATCGTTTCTTTCATTCTTATTTGCTGGCATTTCATGACCTCCTTATCCCAAATATTATCTAGATATCAAGTCTAGTTAAATGGTAATTCTTCGTCTATACCATCCGGAATATTCATAAATCCGTCACCCATTGCTGAGCTTGGCTCTGGTTTAAAATCATTATGTGAACCGCTTGTTTTGTAATCAGATGCATTCTGACTTGCAGCTTTACTCTCTGCAAATTCAACTTCATCTAATACAACATCGGTTGTATAAACCTTTTGTCCGTCTTTGTTCGTATAACTACCTGTTTGAATTCTACCGACAGCTGCCATCTTCATACCTTGCCTGAAATACTTCTCCACAAATTCCGCTGTCTTTCCAAAGGTAACACAGCCAATAAAATCTGCATCCTGTGAGTCATTCGCTCTCTTGAATCTACGATCCACCGCTAATGTAAATCTAGCAACTGCCGTTGCATTTTCCCCTTGCGAATACCGCACCTCGGGGTCTCTGGTCAAACGGCCCATTAATATAGCTTTATTCATAAAATACTACCTCCCTTTCCATGCGCCTTAGGGGAGTAACTAGCATTACACATCCCGTCTAATGCACAAATATCTGATAACGTTCTCCATGATACGAACTCTTTGTTCAATTTCATTAGGAACGGTTGAATCAGCGTCGAATTGGATGAAATAGTAATAGCCTTCCTTCATTTTCTGAATTTCATAAGCTAATCTTTTCTTTCCCCAGTCATCAACATTCGTAACTGTACCGCCGAATCTGGCAATAAGTTCTTTTACTGCTTCTAGTGTTGCTAATCTGGCTTCATCCTCGATTTTTGCATTTACAACTAAGGCTAATTCATATTGATTCATAGTTGTCTTGCACCTCCTTCTGGTCTCTGGCTCTTTCCTTAGCATCCGGCCGACGAAGTAACCATTTGCTTTGAAAGAACAAGGAAAATTTGTATAACATATCACAATTACCTATATTATCATAGTTTGACCAATAAAACAATCGATTTTTTCAACAATAATTTGTTCTATTTCCGACAATCTGCCTATTATATTTTTACTCATATAACCTGCTGTAATCGGACAGCCTTTTTTGCAATAATGATAATATATCCTCCGGCTCCATATTCTTTGCCATATCCACCATAATTGCTACCGGCGGCAGATTTAAGTGAATGTTTCGTTTCACCTGCCGTCTCTTCACTGTAGTTAATTTGGATAGAAAAATATCTATATTTTTAGGAATTACCGCAATGGCATTCTTGTTATATAAAGTTACTATCTTAAATTCTTTTATGTCATCAAAGGAAATAAATCCGATCGCTCCAATCGATGAATTGTCAATAATTCCATCCATCGTTATGGTAAGCAGACTCTTAATTTTAGAAGCCTTGGCTAAAGCCCAGAGAAATCCAATCAAAAATATAACCGCCGTCAGTATTCCGATGAGCAGATATCCCTTTTTGTTTTTTATTTCGCCCAAAATTGCCACCGATATTGCTGCCACCAGCATAAATAAATATGCCATGGTTAGTGCAAATGCTTTATAATTCGTCTCTTCAATGATTATTTCCCCCATGGGGCGACCTCCTTAATAAGTTCCGCATTACCCTAATTGTATCCGTTTTATTTATGAAATTCAAGCACCAAACCAGGCTTGAGCAAAAAAGCCCTGATCTTTTATACAAAGACCAAGACTCCATCTTATCTATACCGGGAAAATATGCACTTTTGCCCCATCTTATGAATGATATTTCGTAAACTTTTCAATATAGTTATCGATACAGTGATCAATAATTTCTCTGGCTTCCTCCGGTCCGCCGAACTCATTTACCACCGTTTCCTTATTCTCAAGTTCCTTATACACACTGAAGAAATGCCTCATTTCCATAAAAATATGGCTTGGTAATTCATCAATATGAGAATACATATTATAGGTGGGATCATTGAATGGTATCGCTATAATCTTCTCATCCGCCATACCGTTATCCATCATCTTCATAACTCCAATCGGAAAGCACCGTACCAGCGACATTGGTTCGATCGGTTCCGAACATAGCACTAACACATCTAATGGATCCAGGTCGTCTCCGTAGGTTCTTGGGATAAACCCATAATTTGCGGGATAATGCGTCGAAGTATATAGAATACGATCCAGTATAATTAAGCCCGTTTCCTTATCAAGTTCATATTTTTTCTTGCTGCCTTTTGAAATCTCAATTACTGCAATAAAATCATCCGGTTTGATTCTGTCAGGACTAATGTCATGCCATATGTTACTCATTCCAATACCTCTTTCTTCTAGCAAATTCTTGATTAGAGTGTCATAAGTCATTTTAAGATTTTGATATGAATAGGACCTTATATATATTCATTTGGCTGCCTTACCTTCCTTGGCATATTCTCCTCCCCGCCTCAAAGCTTAGTGAAAACATCGCACAAGCAGGCTCTATTTTCACCTGAGTCTTAAATCGAATATAAACAGCCTACGTCAGCCGGTCTTAACCAAACTAAATATATATGCGTTCCTATTCATGTCCATGGTTTTTATGTGACTTATGACACTCAAATCAAGTTTGCCCAGAAAAATTAATTTTCACGCATCCAGACATACATTTCTCCTTTGCCGCGGTTATTCCAGCAGCAATAAGGAATTGCTTTAAACTTATCTTTTTTATAAACCGGTTGATCTGCTGTATAAAGCGCCTCACCGGTCCTCGTATAGTCAATTCGCATACCATTCAGTGTCGCACACATGGTGCCGCCAAGTAATGACGCATCGTAGTTTTCCTTTGGCGGTATGGTAGTATCTATTTTGACCGATGCCAGATAATCCCCATTATCCGCCTCCTCCAAATACTCCTTATCGGATATCACTTGTCGAAATCATATGATAGACTTTGCCCAGGTGTGAACAGTAACTCAAAAAGCCTTAACCCATGTATGGTTTCCTTAATCAATTTGATTTTTGATCGGTCCACTTCTTCCCCATTACCGGGAAGGAAGGTATTCTCTATGATGCTGTCCTGCAGGATAAATTCAAACCATGTTGCAGCAAGGGCATAGCGGCCATAGAGACAGTTCATATGAAAGCCGTCCCGGCATAAGCTGATGCCGCCATTGGGATAATCAAAGGCCGGCAAAGCCCGAAGCTCCTGAATTACTTTCCCGCTGGGGATTACTCTTAAGGAACTCTCCTTCGCTAATTTGTGATAAGCCTCTGTGATTGCCCGATACATCTCCCCCTGATTCTTATGATACTTTGCAAAATCCGGATGATCTGAATCGATCTCATACGCCCAGGTCTGATGAAGAAGCTGCTCCGAACCCGGGGCATATTCTCTGACATATTTTGAGATATTCCCAAGGTAGGGATCATAGGTACTGAGAATACCGCTGTCTCCGCTCACCTGCTGAAGCGTAACATAATCCCAGGCTTCCTCCTGCAGCGCTTGCCTAATCGAGATCTTGCTTCCCGTAGACTGCCCATTCAATTCATAATCATAAAGTGCTGCATCGGCAACAATATTATTCCAGTGCGTCTCTAAAGAGCATCCTCCGATATATAGATTCACCACTTTAGTATCCTTACCTGCTGCCTTTGCTATGTCATGCAAATAGGCTGTTGCATCCTGAGAAAAACTATTGCCGATTGCTAAAATCTTTATCATGCTGTCATCCTCTTTCCCTCTTTTGATTTGCTTTCTATAGATTGCTCCTTTATCTCTGGTAATAAAAGTTATTATTTTATAGCTATATTATCATTATTGTAAAAAAAGCTCAAGCATTTCTCACCTTTTCACATAGCAAGATTTGCAATACTTTTAACAAGAAAGACGAAGAACTTCCCGCACATATTTACTATAATATAGGTTAGTATAATATAGAAAAACCCAAAGTAAAACGAAGTTACTGTTCACACCTGGGCAAGGTCTATCATATGATTTCGTCAAATGATATCCGATAAGGAGTATTTGAAGCGAAAGCGTCTCCGAATCGGATACATTTGTCGAAATCATAACATGGTATGCATGATGGGTGTGAACATGAAACGAATCTATGATTGGAGTGGAATGTATGGAAAAGCCAGTTATTGCAGTACAATTATTTACCTTAAGAGATTATAGCCAGACACCGGAGGACTTAAAGCAAACCCTTCACCGGGTGAAAGCAATGGGTTATCATGCGGTTCAGGTATCCGGAATTGGCCCTATGGACCCACAGATTGTTAAGGATGCCGCAGCGAAGGAAGGTCTAACGATCTGCGCAACCCACATCGGTTTTGACCGCCTGGGTAACGACCTGGATGGAGTAATCCGGCAGCATAAGCTATGGGATTGCAAGTATGTCGGCATCGGAAGCATGCCGGAAAAGTATCGGAATAACCGCGAGGGCTATCTGCAATTTGCCAAAGAGGCTTCCGAATATGGAAGACTTCTTGCAGAGCAGGGACTGACCTTAATCTATCATAATCATAATTTTGAATTCCGAAAGTACGGCAATGCCACCGGTATGGAGATTCTATTCGAAGAAAGCGACCCTGCGGCTCTGCAGTTTGAGCTCGACACTTACTGGGTACAGGCCGGAGGATCGGATCCCATCGACTGGATCAAGAGGCTGAGAGGACGTATGGATGTCATGCATTATAAGGATATGGCACTGAATGAACAAAGCCAACAGATCATGACTGAGGTTGGAGAGGGAAATCTAAACTGGAAAGGCATCCTTGCAGCCTGTGAAGAGACCGGTGTGAAATGGTGTGCCGTAGAGCAGGATGATTGCCAGAGAGATCCTTTTGAATCCCTTAAAATAAGCAAGGATAATCTTGCAGCAATGGGCTGCCGATTCTAAATGATATCACAGCGTTACAATGCATATAAAGAAAGGACTTGGAAGGATTGTTGCATTTACATTGTTTTGCAATGACCCTACAGATTTTGTGCCGCCGTTGGCGGCGGAATGCGAGGAAATATTATGGAAAAAGTACGTTTTGGAATTATCGGTATTGGTAACATGGGAAGCGCCCACGCGGTCAACCTGTTGAAAGGGGAGGTCCCCGGTGCAGTGTTATCCGCCGTATGTGATATAAATCCAAGCCGTTTGGAGTGGGCAAAGGACAATCTTGGGAAAAGCGTTATGCTTTATGATAATGCCGACGCAATGTTTGACGCTGGGGGAATTGATGCCGTTATCATTGCCACACCGCATTATGATCATCCGGGGCTGGCGATCAAAGCATTTGAACATAAGCTTCATGTTATGAGTGAAAAGCCTGCCGGTGTCTATACAAAGCAGGTCCGTGAAATGAATGAGGCTGCCAAAGCCTCGGGCACGGTGTTCGGCATCATGTATAATCAAAGGACCAACCCACTGTACCAGAAGTTAAAGGATCTGATTGATTCCGGAGAATTGGGTGAGATCCGCCGGACAAACTGGATCATTACAAATTGGTACCGCTCCCAGAGTTATTACAATTCCAGCAGCTGGCGGGCTACCTGGGCCGGGGAAGGCGGTGGAGTCCTTCTCAACCAGGATCCGCACCAATTGGATCTCTGGCAATGGATCTGCGGAATGCCAAAGCGTGTAAGAGCTTTCTGCGGCTTTGGTAAATATCATGATATCGAGGTAGAAGACGACGTAACCGCTTATGTGGAATATGAAAATGGAGCAACCGGCATATTTGTAACCTCAACCTCGGATACTCCGGGAACGAATCGTTTTGAGGTAAGCGGTGACCGCGGTAAAATCGTTATTGAGGATGAGAAGCTTACCTTCTGGAGAAACCGAATCAGCGAACCGGAATTCAATGCAACCTATAAAGGCGGCTTCGGCTGTCCGGAGGTCTGGAAATGTGAAATACCTGTTACCGGGCCTAATCTTCAGCACATCGGCATCCTAAGAAACTTCGTGGATGCGATTACCAAAGGTACCAAGCTATTGGCTCCCGGTGAGGAAGGTATTCGCGGATTGACCATATCCAATGCCATGCATCTGTCTGCCTGGACGGATTCCTGGGTGGATCTGCCGATTGATGAAGAACTATTTCTATCCAAGCTTCAGGAGAAAATACAGGGTTCCACTTATAAAAAGACTACGGTTGCAAAAAGCCTGGATGTACGGGGAACCCATTAAGGATAAGTGAAAACGAAAGGTATGGGCAAAGAATGATGAAAGAAACATTAGGTTTTGGTATCATCGGCTGTGGTAACATAAGCGGCACACATGCTGCCGCCATAAGTGAACTTCCGGATGCAAAATTAATATCCGTATGTGATATCCTGCCGGAGAAGGCGAAGAAGCTGGCGGATCAGTATCACTGTTCGTATGATACAAGTATCGAAAGTCTCCTAAATAGAAAGGATATTGATGTTATCTGCGTATGCACCCCCAGCGGAATGCACGCCAGGCACGGTATTCTGGCTGCCAGAGCAGGAAAGCATGTCATCGTCGAGAAACCCATCGAGGTATCCCTGGCGGCCGCGAATGCTTTGATTACTACCTGCCATCAGGAAGGCGTTGTATTAAGCGTGATCTCCCAGCATCGTTTTGATGATGATATCGTAAAGCTTAAGGAAGCAATTCAGAAAGGCAAGCTGGGACAGCTTAATTTTGGAGGCTCCCATACCAAGTGGTTCCGCAGCCAGAAATACTATGACAGCGGTGACTGGAGAGGCACCTGGGAACTTGACGGCGGCGGTGCCCTGATGAATCAATCCATCCATTATATCGACCTGCTTCAATATATTATGGGGCCCGTGGAGGAGGTCTTTGCTTATTGTACTACCAGGGCCCATACCAATATCGAGGTCGAGGATATCGGTGTCGCAACGGTTCGGTTTGCAAGTGGTGCGGTCGGAATCATCGAAGGCAATACGGCAGCCTTTCCCGGCTACTATGCAAGGCTGGACATCTACGGCAGTGATGGCAGTGTTGTCATAATCAACGATAAGATACAGAACTGGAACTTAAAATGCGAAGGCGTAACCGAGGCTGATTTCGGTAATATCCAAGCCGAAGATACCTATTCCAATTCCGGAGCGATCAAGGGCTGGGCATCCACACCGGGCGTATGGCACACCTCCCACTTAAGACAAATTGCGGACGTGGTAGCAGCGATCAAAGGCGGAACGTCCCCGAAGATTACCGGAGAAGAAGGTTTGAAGCCCTTGTCTATCATACTCGCTATCTACGCGTCTGCAAGAACCGGAAAACCGGTCACTTTGCATAGTCCTTCGGGGAACAGCCGACAATCCTCTTAAAGGCTTTGTAAAAGTTTGAATAATCACTAAAACCCACTGCATAGGCGACCTCCAGTACCGGTACTTTCTTCTTTAGGAGCTCCTGCGCTTTTATAATACGTTTATAGGTAATGTACTCATTGATTGTAAATCCCGTACTTTTTTTAAAAATATGGGACAGGTAGAACTTACTCATATAGAATTTGTCCTCAAGGAGATCCAGGCTGATTTTCTCATCCAAGTGATGATTAATATACTCCAGAATATCAACAATCTTTTCATTGTTCCCTGCAGGAACCGTGACAATATCCTTATTCCTGGAATAAATCTTATTGATCTCAATCAGCATCTGCAGGAATAAAAGCTTTATCATAAAATGATTTTCCGGAGTATCCTCCCTGGACAGCTCTTCTATTCTGTCCCAGAGTTCAGAGATATTGCCTGCCAGAACCTCTTTACCATCGATCCGGTTAAAGAAACCAAGCTTTCTATGTTCCAGATAATAGAATGGATTAAAAGTTTCACCCTGCAGGAAAGAGGAAGCAAATTCCGGCTTGAAATGAATGAATCTGCGCTCATAGGGTTCCTTGGAATGGAAGACAATCCGGTGCAGCTCCCGCCGGTTCGTAATAATAATATCATGGGGCTTTAGCTGATAAGCCTGCCCTTCAATATAATAGGTCAGATCACCGGATATATAGTAATACAGCTCATAGCAGTCATGGATATGTGTTGTGATATCCTTCGGTGACGGATTATAAAAATGATCATACACAAAACCATTCATGCGAAAGCCATAATAATTATTCTTCATGTTCCTGCCCCTTTCCTCTTCTTTCTCCGTATATTCTGATTATACCACATGTGAAACAAGGGTTCTCCTAGTTGCCAATCCCTATTACAGCACTTATATATTGGCACTTTCTATCCCATCCCCTGCATAATAAAATAGCCCATAGATTATCCTAAGGACTATTGTTGTATTACATATTCACTTTATTCATTAACGCATCTTGTAGCACTTGAGAAAAATTAATATTCTGTTCAATTGCTAATTCATTCAACCAAGATGGTATAGTAAGTGTTTTCTTTACCGCTTTTGACTCGTACTTCTTTTGATATTCTAACATATCAAATTGCACAATAACCGCCACCTGATTATCTGATAGTTCAATGCTTTTCGGTTCAGATGGTGTCGGTATTTCTATGTTATTATCTTTATAATGCGATAACACTAGTCCCAAGGCATCAAAAGCCATTTCATAAGCCTGATCAATAGTGTCTCCTTGGGTGTTGCATCCCTCTATATCAGGGAAATAAACAAAATATCTTCCGTCTTCCTCTTTCTCAAAAACTGCTGGATAAAATAATTTCATCACAGAACGACCCTCCTTAAGTCTCATGATATATCAGGGCTCTTTAAGTCCTGCATCCTTTAGGATTTTGTGTTCTAAACCTTTACCTAGGTCTTTGCTATGATAAGGAACTGTGGTACACCTCTTAGTTTCGGGATTTATGAAAAATTTATGAGAACCATCTTGCCTATCTTCATAAAATCCATTTTGCATTAAATATTTTATCATTTCTTTAGGTGTCATTGGCATCTTTGGTAAGCTCCTTTCCTTATCATATATGCATTATAACACGTATTAACACGTATGTCAATAATGTTTTATAATAGTCCTAATATTTGCAATAAGTCCGCTCTAAGTTTTATGCTTAGGGCGGACTTAAATTTTCACTATTTTTATCACTAAACAGCAGTTAAATTTAATCCTTCTTAAATAGCGCCACAAATCTGTCCCAGACCGTTTCGTTTTGGCTTACTTCGTCCGGCTCTGCTGTTTCCACTTCGGTCCGTTTAATTCCTTCGCATTTCAGAACAAACTGTACCAATCCGGTGTTTGTATTTTTAGGTGAAACAAAGGAGATCGCCTCAAAATCCGAAACCCCGTAATCCTCCATTAATTTGTCAACCTCTTCCTGTACTTTCTCAGGCAATTTTGAAGTTTCCTCATGCAGTCTGGCCGTACCGTCATGCAGGTCGGAAACTCCATTATTCAGATTGCCGACACCATCTGCAAATTCGGAAAGCCCGGAATCAAACTGCTTGTATCCGTCGGATAGCTTTCCGACACCGTTCATATATTGCCGGAGCCCTTGATCAAATTGAGAATATTGACCGGACAACTCCGTAAGCCCCTTCGATAACTGCTCCAGCTGCGCCGTGACATCCGTACCGGACATGGAGCTATTCATTTTATTAGAAATCTCATCCAGTGATCCCGAGATTTTATCCAGATTCGCATTCACATTTTCTATGGTTGGCGCAACAGAAGCAAATGCCTGTTTGACTTGATTATAGACTCCCTTCACGGCCTGACCTGCCATATAGGAAGTGTAAAGCTGGTTTAATAGCTGGCGCTGACCATCATTTGCATCCGGAAATTGTGTAGCGATCCTATCCTGCGTAATTGCATCTTCGGGAATATTATGCATCGCTTTATCTAAGCCTGTATACGCCAGGGCATAGCCGTTTTTCAGTTCATTTAGGCCGCCGGATATTCCTTTAAGACCCTGCGATAACTCTTTAAGTGCTGGCGGAAGCTGTGCCAGATCACCCATGTCCGCTCCGCCGGAGCTATTCTTTAACGCTGCAGATATGGTGGTAAGCGCTTCCTTTATCTGGGAGGATGCACCTGTAATCTGCGAGGAATTTTTCTGCAGCTTGGATAATCCCTCTCTGAAACCGCCGGACCCATTTTTTAATTCGTCCGCGCCTTTTTTCAGTCCCTTCGTACCTTCCGACAGCTTCTCTACCCCATCATTCAGATCTGCGATTGCTTCGGGAAGCTTATTAAAATCTCCCAGCATCCCATCCAGATCCGGAAGCTCTACACTCATGGAAAATGGTATGCCCGATAGCTCGATGCCGCTCATGGTAAAGTCATTAATATCGGCTTTCACCCGGAAGTCTGCATTCTTCTTTGGCATAACCGTATAGGAAAGAATCGTGTTATTGCCCGCATAAGCAACGGTGGCACCCGGAGCACTGATATTACTGCTCTTATCCGTCGCCATAGTCAGTGTTATCTGCATCATATAATGATCATAGAAAGCCGAATTTACTGCTGTATTCTGTTTGGTCCTGATATGAATTTCCATCTCACCCGATTTACCTGCGAGATCCTGTGGTGAGACATCAGAACCATCCAGCTCATAGCCTATTTCAACGATCCACGGTAAGTCACGCGCCTTAAGATTGCCCTGATAGTAGAAATCGCCCTCTTGCGCCCGAAAGGAAACCGCATCTTCGTTTTGTTCGATCGGCTCACTCTCGGACAGGTTCTGAACCGACTGATAGTCACCGTAATCCGTTATGCTGCCCCCCTGCTCCACTTCAAAATGGTTAACGACATATACCCCATCTATATTTCCGTCAGCCGCAAGCTTTGCATAAACGATTTCATTTTTATTATTAACCTCTGCCATACTTTGATCCGCGGTCGCAGCCTGCTTGGCTCCGGCATTTTCTTCTGTTGCATTTACGGTTCCCGGTAAAGCGGCTGTAAATAATAGAATAGCAGCCATACCGATCGAAATAATTTTATATTTTTTCAATTTATTCTTCTCCCTTCATTCTTTCCTTTTGCTGTTTTGGTTTTAAAGTTGTTCCGGCAATCCCCCCGGTCAAAGATAAGCAACATGGCCGGTAAAAAGCAGAGAACCATAATGAATGAAAAAATGGTGCCTCTTCCAAGCAATCGCCCGATATCCGCTGAAGCTGAATTTGAAGAGGTTTTATATAATGTAAAGCCGGCAATGGACAGGATCGAGGCGGATACCAGAATCGATTTAAAGGTTTCACCTAAGGATTTATGAATTGCTGCTTTCTTGGGCAGCTCTCTCCGGTTAACCAGGTAATGGTCGGTAAGCAGAATCGCATAATCCACCGTTGCCCCCAGCTGCACGGTACTTAACACCAGATATCCTATAAAATTGATCACCGTCCCCATAAAATACGGAATTGATAAATTAAACCATATCCCGGCCTCAATCGTAATCAGTAAAATAAGCGGCAGTGTGAATGACTTGAAAGAAAACAGAAGAACTAAAAATATTGATATAATGGCAATTAAATTAACCAGGGTATTATCCTTCGCGACAACATTTTTCATGTCGTACAGGTTTGTACTCTGCCCCAGGGAATAAGCCGCATCCCCATAATAAGATTTCGCCGTATTCTGTATCCTTTCCACCGTAGCAAACGCCGCATCTCCTTCCTCTGCCGTATCAGTATATACAATAATCCGCGCATAATGCTCCGAATAGAACTGTTCCGCAATATCCTCGGTAAGGAATTGAACCGGTATGGCAGTACCTACGGTATTAGCATAGGACATAACACCTGTCACATGAGGTATCTCACCGATGTCCCGGGTCAATTTTTCTTCCTTGGCAATGTCCCCGCGGGGAACCAATAAAACCATTATGGCAGATTTGCCAAATTCATTCTCAATCGCAAGCCGGTCCTGCCCGCTTTTGTTGTTCTCAGCAGTAGCTGCATTGCCGTACAGGAAACCCGTTTTCCTCTGTCCCAAAAAGCCGGGTACAATCAGCAAAATAACCAGGAGGACAACCGGAACAGCAAGTTTTAATAAGACTCTGTATGCATTTGCAAAGTTGGGCATAAACGGGCGGTGCTGCGTCTTATCAATGAACTTATAGACAGAAAGTGTCAGCGCCGGCATGAAAATCATCGTGGAAATGAAACTAAGTATGATTCCCTTTGCCAGATTAAGACCCAGATCGGCTCCTATACCAAACTTCATAAATGTCAGGGCAATAAAGCCGAACAAGGTGGTCAGCGCACTCGCCGCCACGGTTACAATAGAGGACCGGATCGCATGATACATTGCTTCCTCAACGTCCGAATACTTCTCCCGGTTATCCGTAAAGCTGTGCAGTAGAAAAATAGCATAATCCAGAGAAACCGCCAGCTGCAGGATCGGGCTGATCGAATTCGTCATAAAGGATATTTCGCCGAAGAAGATATTCGTACCCATGTTGATCAGTATTGCTATACCGATGGTCACAAGAAACAACAGGGGTTCGATCCAGGAAGTCGTCGACAATATAAGGATCAATATTACGGCGGGAATCAGAATCATCAGTGCACCCGTTACCTCCGAAACTGTATTCTCCTGCATAGTTGCCAAATCCGGAGCTTCTCCCGCAAGGAAATTACCCTCTCCGATAAATTCCCGAATGGCTGCACATGTCTTTTTCTCCGCTCCTTTTCGAATAGTAATAGAAAATAACGCATTCCCATTTTTATAAAACTTTTCCACCGTATCCGGATCGCTCATTTCCAGCGGCTGCTTAATATCAATCATGTCATCCAGCCAAGTGACCTGGGTTACTCCGTCAATTGCTGCCAGCTGCCGCTTATAATCCATCGCCTCCATAATGGATACATTTTTAATCATAACACTCGCATTCGGCATCGATTCTGTAAATTCTTCCTTCATGATTTTGAGTGCTTTGGTTGATTGTGATTCCTGCGGAAGATAATCCACCATATCATAATTTTTCTTGACAAACGACTGAAGAACGGCGCTAACAGCAGCGGTCAAAATAAAAATGATAAGAATTATCTTCTTGTGTTTAATAGTGAAATTCGCAATTTTGTCCATCGTCTCCCTCATTTCTGTAAAGTTTTTTTGTGCATTTTTATAATAATGATTGAAAATTTCTCTTATTTGAATTATAATAAACGCACTGTGGTTTTACAACCAACACTGTTGGATAAAAAGTCAGATATCCAACACTCCCCTTAATAAGTGATGGAATTTTAGAGAATTTTTATATTTGGAAGAAAAGCGCAAAGGCAGCGCAAATACAAACTTGTATATGCGTATTGTTTCATAAATGATTTGAGTGTAAAAAGCCAATTTATTAAATCAACTTCATCAATTTGCACAAT
>ENA-UOOR01002117-UOOR01002117.1-fermentation-metagenome-genome-assembly--contig:-NODE-2117-length-21070-cov-4.017035_pt1 | contig 21070 bp, 14 predicted proteins | sample MGYA00245780_ERZ724029 | MGnify/ENA primary metagenome ERZ724029 (study PRJEB28704, sample SAMN03018315) | fermentation metagenome | biome: anthropogenic terrestrial biome; feature: soil; material... | reverse complement strand
GATATTACTCTTGCACCGTCTCTTGCAAGTTATTTCGGGGTGACGATGGATGAATTGTTTGAATTCAACCTCAAGGAAATGAATGAAAAGTTAGAATCCATTTGTACTGAAGCATACAGGTATAGGGAAAGTAATCCTGAAAAAAGTCGCAACATACTTGAAGAAGGATTGAAACAATATCCTGACAATGATGTTCTTCTTAACAATCTTCTTTATGTAATGAATTATACTAAGAACCCAGATGAAACAATTACACTTGCAAACCGATTGATTGAGAAAACTACCGAAAATGATATTAAATACGATGCACTCCGCTTTCTTGCTTATGCTTATAATGCCAAAGGTGATACCGCCTCAGCCGTTGCCGCTATGGAACAGATTCCGGAACTATATTTTACTAAGCTCTCGGAAATGGCTTTTATCTTAACAGATGAGGCAAAATATAAAGCCGCAGGAAACAAAAATGGATTTCCTTTGAAATATTGCTTCAAATGATGTGGAAGATTGCCGAATGTTATGAAGCGGATGGTAAAACAAATGAGGCAATTTCCGAAACCATGCGTGCACTTGCTCTGGTAGAGGCATTACATGAAGAACCCAAAATTGAGCAATTCCAAAGCTATATTAAATATTTTAAAAATCAGATTGAGCGGATGAAAAATAAATAGTATAATCCCAACCTTTCTTCCTTTCCCGTGTCTATATGGGTGAAAGCTTTCAAGGAGACAAAACAGATGAAACGAGATCAAGCTGAGAAAATCACAACTGAATACCTGAAACCTATATACGGCTTTGCACTGAAACGATGTGCAAATTTACAGGACGCTGAGGATCTAACGCAGGAAATCGCACTGAAAGCGTTTCGTACGCTTGTGGCTCGAGATGACATTGAGTCTACTGATAAATTCATATGGACAGTGGCTCATAACACCCTTGCCAACTACTACCGTGACAAGATCAAAACAGTGGTTGGTGTGCCCATTGATAAACTTGCTGAAATATTACCATCGGACGATGATACCATCGCCGTAATCATGGAAAAGGAATCAACCGACCGCCTGCATATGGAAATTGCGTACCTTTCAAAACTCCAACGCCGTATCGTAATCGCATACTACTATAAAAATATAAAGCAGGAAGTTATTGCGAAAGAACTGGGTATTCCTCTTGGCACAGTCAAATGGCATTTGTTTGAAGCAAAAAAAGATTTAAAGAGAGGCATGGATACTATGAGACAACCAAGTGAATTAAAATTCAATCCGATTGAATTCGAAATATGCGGTTTTTCGGGTTCAACTGGGACAATGGGCGGAGCAAAGAACTTTTTACGCACAAGATTATCTCAAAACATTGCTTATTCAACATTCAGAGAGGCTAAAAGCATAAACGAAATTGCCGACTGCCTTGGCGTTTCACCTGTCTATGTTGAACCTGAAGTGGAATTTCTGTATGATAATGAATTCTTGATAAAGAAAGGTGACAAATATCTTTGCAACTTTCTAATTGAGGAAACAAATGCCGAGCTTGCAAAAATACAAAGTGAGATGTATGGACAGGCAGCCAAAATATTTGCAAACGAGCTTTTTGATGATCTGACAAACAGCGGACTCCTTCAGGATGAAAGTGTAGTTGTTGCAAATCCTATGGTTGATATTATTGACGGCAAGCCTGTAAACAAAATAGACGACAATTTTACGATGTGGTCGCTTATCCCATACATCGCCGCAGTTTCGGGTGAAAATCTAATGGACGAAAAAATCACCTTCAATGATGCAGCAACGCTACGACCTGACGGTGGTAAAAACATCTGCTCTGCTTCCATTCCTGCAAGTGATGGTGCAGAACCGCTATATTTTGACATAATGAAAAAATTCTCCGGTCCGTGCTGGAACGGATATACTGATAAGTTTATCATTTGGCAGTTAGATACGCCTTGGTCTGCAAAGCGTGTTGATGACAACTATCAAAACACGGTAAGGTGTGATTTGTCCTTGCTTGATAGATTTTTCAGCGACGATCTTTTGTCGAAGGACGAATATGTATGGCTGTGTGAGCGTGGATATATGCGTACCTACGGTGAAACCGAAAAAGAGCACATTGCTACACTTCAGATTGTTTGGATACCAAATGTTGAGGGTAGAAACAAGCTGCTTGCCATCGGTGATAAAATCAAGGAAAAATATAAAGCACGATTTGATGCGATGAAAGCACCGTATATAAAAACAATCATGGATGCAACACCAACACACCTCCGTAAACTGCAACAGTTTTGGCTACAGTATATATTCTTTTCTGACGGATGGTTTATACTGCATTGTATAATGGAACTGTTGAATAACGGCAAGCTAAAGCCTCCAACCGAAGAACAAAGGAAGTCTCTTACTACGATTATTGCTCCCAATAAATAACAAAGGCTCCCGCAGCTTTTATCTCTGCGGGAGCCTACGCTTATCCATATATCAAATCATGGTTTACGATTTCCATTGCGGAATTTCGGATATTATTCATTCTTTCGACCCACTCCATTTGATAATTGTCTTTGAGTTGTTCGGTGATACCGATAAGGTATAATGTAACCGTCAAATAATGCACACATAGAAACAAAAAAGCCGCTATTAAGCGGCAAAAACGATTATTGCGAATTTTTTGTTCTGCAGTATTCCGGGATCTGATTCGACCATGGCAGCAGACCAGCAATATTATCTGTCCCGTGCAGCCGTATCTGTTCGAATACATAGGTCAGATAGGCATACGGAATAAGCCCGTTTTCCTTTGCCGTTACGATGATGCCGTAAAGGACGGCGGAGCTTTTTGCGCCGGCGGGAGTGTTGCAGAACAGCCAGTTTTTGCGCCCGATAACAAACGGCTTTATTGACCGTTCCGCCCGGTTATTGGACAGCTCGATTCGTCCGTCCTCCAGAAAGGAGCACAGATATTTCTTCTGATTCAAGGCATATTGCAATGCCGTTCCCAAAAGACTCTTCGGCAGCGTTTTATCGGATTGCTGTACTGCCCATTCGAAGAACTGCGCCGCCAGCGGCTTCGATTCCTGTTGCCGCAGCTCGTGCCGTTCTTCCGGAGACATTTTCTCCGCTCTGCGCTCTATTTCAAACAACGCGTTGCAAAAGTCATATCCTTTCGCCTCCGGCGAATTCTTTTTCTCCCGAAGCACTGTCAACGCCTCGTCGAATTTCCGGCGCAGGTGCGCCCAACAGCCGCAAAGCGTTATCTCCGGCTCAAGCTGATGATAACCGCCCCAGCCGTCGGTGTGCAGATATCCCTTGAAGCCGTTCAGGAATTCCTTTGCAAACCTGCCGCTTCGCCCCTCCTGATAATCGTAAATGATTATCGGCGCATCGCATCCCGATGTTCGGTAAACCCACATATATGAGTTTGTCTGCGCCGGTCTTCCCGGCTCGCAGAGAACCTCCAGGGTTGTCTCGTCGGCGTGAAGCACTTCCTTTTTGAGAAGCTCCGCTTTCATTTCATCCGCAACAGGCTGCAGAAGGCTTGCGCCCTTGATCATCCAGTTCGCAAGCGTCTGGCGGGAAAGCAGCGCTCCCATGCGCTTCAGCTCCTGCTCCTGACGGTACAGCGGCATCGCGTTCACGAACTTCTGGTTCATGATGTACGCCATGACATTCGGCGAAACAAGGCTTTTCGGGACAAGAGCCTTTGGCGCTCCTGCTGTTATCACGGTGGTTTCCGTATTGTTTTTCTCACAGCTGCGGCAGGCGTAAACATAGCTGACATGCTCAACCACGCTGACCTTTGCCGGTATGATCCTGAGCTCCTTGCGGACTTCCTTGCTCATGACATGCAAAGCGCCGCCGCATTTTTCACAGATTTGTTCCTCGTCGGAAAGCTTGTATTCAATCGTTTCGACCGGAAGCTCCTCAAGCTTCGCTTCTTTGCCGCCCTTTTGCTTTTTGCGCCTGTATGTGATGGTCTCGAGCGTCGGCTCGGGACTGATGGCTTCTCTTTCCGCTTCCGCCTCGTTGAACATATTAATCTGCCCGGCGCCGGCATATTCGCTTTTCTCCGAGGACGCGCCGAACATTTTCTGACGGTTCAGCTTTAGCTGCTTTTCGTACCATTCGTTCAGCTTTCTGAGCTCCGAAATTGTTTCTTGACAATCTTTAAGCTGGGCCTTCAATGCTTCGTTTTCGGCAGCTGAATTTGTGTTTTCAAGCATTGAAAAAGCCCTCGTTTCTCTTGATTTTCCATACCTTTATTATATCACAAAAGTATTGATAAATCAAGCTTTTTGAGCATTTTCAACGATTAAATATTGCATCCTTTCCGCGCAGCTTTTGCTCAACTCCCGGACTTTTTATGAGAAGGGTGAGCTCCTCTGCCGTAAGCGTCATGGCTGCTTCTTCGCCGGCAGCCGGCCATTTGAAATGCCCCCGCTCCAGACGCTTGAGGTGAAGCCAGAAGCCGTTATCCTCCCAGGACAGTATCTTTAGCCGGTTCCGCTGTCTGTTGCAGAACACGAACAGCGCTTTCCCGAACGGATCGAGCCGGAAGCTCTGTTCTACAAGCGCAGCCAGCCCGTTTATGGATTTCCGCATATCGGTGTCCCCGCAGGCAAGGTATACCGGCATATTTTCCGATACATTCAGCATAACGGCGCCAATACCGACAAAAGCTCGGACAACAGCCGCATATCCGTATTTCGATGAATCTCAACCCTGAATTTCCCGGCCTGCAGCAGGAGGAGCTGCTCCCGAACCGGCGATTCCACCGAAACCTTCGTCCAGCCGTGCGTTTTCTGCCGGACCGGCAGCTCTTCCGAAACCTTCTCGCAGACTTTCGGGCTTCGCAGGACCTGCGGCATTGATGAAGCATCCGTCTGCTCTTGTGCTTTATTTGTATCTGTCTGTACTGCTGCAGCCTTTTCCCAAGCTTGCGGGTTTTGCTGTTTTGATCGGATTTTTTCTGCTTTCAGCCAGTTCCCCAGGGTGCTCAATGCAATGCCTTGTTCCTTACACCATCTTTTCTGTGTCCATCCGCTCTTCAGATAAGCTACAACCAGCTCCGCTCTTTCCTCCGCAGCGTGTTTCTTTTTCTCTTTTTTCGTACTTTCCATTTGCCGTTACCTCCGTTTGGAGGTATTGTATCACTCTTGCCCGCTCTTTTCTATGTGTGCGTTATTTGACGGTTACATAAATTGCGCAAATTTGAAAACCAATAAAAAGAGGACAAGTTTGCAGTCTTTTGGTAAAATAACTACACACAAAATTCAACCGAAAGGAGACTGCAAACTATGTCCAAGAAGATTGTACAACTAAACGAGGAAATCATCAAGAGCGAACTTAAGGAATTAGTCCGCAGCAGTGTCGAGGAGACACTGAACAACCTGCTGGAACAGGAAGCAAAGGAACTGACCAATGCCGCGAAATATGAGCGCACAGAGGCCCGCAAGGGATACAGAGCCGGACATTACAGTCGAAACCTAACAACAACTTCCGGTGATGTGACGCTGAATGTTCCAAAACTCAAAGGAGTAGCTTTTGAAACTGCGATCATTGAACGCTACCGCCGCCGGGAAAGCTCTGTAGAGGAAGCGCTGATAGAGATGTATCTGGCAGGGGTGTCTGTACGGCGTGTAGAGGATATTACGGAAGCCTTATGGGGAGCAAGGGTATCACCGGCTACCATCAGTGAACTGAATAAGAAAGCCTATGTGCATATTGAAGACTGGCGCAACCGTCCATTGCAGGGCGGGAAATATCCGTATGTCTATGTGGACGGCATCTACTTACGCCGCAATTGGGGCGGCGAATATGAAAACGTCAGCATTCTTGTTGCCATAGGTGTGAATGAAGACGGTTACCGTGAGGTTTTAGGCGCAGCGGAAGGCATGAAAGAGGACAAGGCAAGTTGGGTAGGTTTTTTCCAGTGGCTTAAGAGCCGAGGATTGGATGGAGTACAGCTCATTGTCGGGGACAAATGCCTTGGCATGTTGGAAGCGGTATATGAAGTATTTTCAACCGCTAAATATCAACGTTGTGTAGTACACTTTTACCGGAATGTGTTTTCCGTTGTCCCACGTTCTAAAATTAAGACAGTAGCTAAGATGCTTAAGGCTATACATGCACAGGAAAGCAAGGCGGCCGCCAGAGAAAAAGCCAAATTGGTGGTTGCCGCTCTTAAAGAGATGAAGCTGAAAGAAGCAGCCGCAAAAGTAGAAAATGGCATAGAAGAAACGCTTACTTATGCAGATTTTCCTTCAGAACATTGGTTAAAGATTCGCACCAACAACGTGATTGAACGCTTGAACCGGGAAATTCGTCGCCGCACAAGGGTGGTAGGCACATTCCCTGACGGCAATTCGGCATTGATGTTAGTCTGTGCTCGCCTGCGTCATGTCGCAGGCACACAGTGGGGCAACAAGAAATATATGAACATGAAACACTTAGATGCAATCGGCTCTGATGAGTCGGATTTCATAGCTGGATGACTCTGTTTTACCGAGACTGCAAACTAATTTGCGCAAAATACTTGACGGTACCATATTTTTTGTTTAACAATATATGACATTCAAAGACAACTAATTATAAATAATATTTTGCTTGAGAATCCCACATTTTTTTATAACATTTATTATTTTGCATTAGTTCTTCATGATTGCCCATTTCAACTATTTCACCTTTTTCAAAGACTATTATTTTATCACAAAATCTACAACTTGACATTCTATGCGAAATATAAATAGCGGTCTTATTCTCTACTACATTATTAAAATTATTATATATATCCTGTTCTGATCTAGGATCCAAAGCAGCAGTAGGTTCATCTAGAATACATACGCATGCATCCTTGTATAAAGCACGTGCTATGGCAATCTTTTGTTTTTCGCCACCTGAAAACTCTATGCCATCATTATCAAAGTCTTTATTTAAATATGTGTTTAAACCATTTTTCAATGTAGAGAATCTATTGGCAAAACCACTTTTATCAATTGAAGCTTTTAGATTATCATAAATGATGTCTTCTGATCTCGGAACTATATTATCTAATAACGAAAGAGACATCAATTTATAGTCTTGAAAAACCGCGGTAAATAATTTTAAATATATAGTATAATCGTATTCTTTTATATTAACTCCATTCACTAAAATTTGACCTTCGGTAACATCATATAATCTGAGCAACAACTTTATTAAAGTTGATTTTCCGGCACCATTATCCCCGACAATTGTGACTTTTGTCTTATTTTCAATAATGAAAGATACATTTTTGATAATATATTGATTTGTGTTAGGGTATTTAAAGCTAACACATTTAAACTCTATTGTTATATTGGATTTATCTATTTCTTTGATACCTTTACCATTATTTATTTCATCTTTATAGTCTAAATAATTTTTGTATTGGTTTATATACATAGTAAAATTTTTTAATTCTACACTATTATTAATTAGTGCTGAAAAATTCATATAAAAGGACTCGGCAGCAGAAATTAACATTGTATATTCGCCTATAGTTATTTTATCAATTATACATTGATATGAATAAAAAGCATATAGTAATCCTCTTAATATATAGGAAAGCACAATATTAAAAAAGATTCTACTTTTATTTAATAAAAATATTTTTTTTTGATACATAAGATTCTTATCTTTATTTTTGTCAAAATAAGATAAAAACATTTCATTAAAGTTATATAAACGTATATCCTTTCCATACCTAAAGTCTGCCATAGTTTCAGAGAGATACTTGATTTTTCTGTCTGAGTCAGCTTTATGATTCATATTTTCAAAAACATTTTTTTGATTCTTTATACCATATAGAAAATCAAAGATACAGATTAAAGTAATTAATAAAATGATAAATGGATTAATAGAAGCCAATATATAAGATAAACCTACAAATTTAAAAATATTAACTATACAACCTACTAATACTGATAAAGATCCTATAGAGCTATACCATATTGAATTCTCAGCTTTTTGAAAATCGTTTAGTTTGTCAGCATTTTCTATATTTTGGAAATCTGTTTCCATAGACTTCTTGGCTAATAGTATACCAAAGTAGTCGTATAACTTCATGGTTTTTAATGTTCTGTGCCAACTAAGATAGTCATTTATAATCTGTAAGATAAAATATGCAAGGGCCATAACTACTATATAGGAAGTTATTATTTTAATATCTTCTTTGTTCAGCAAGCTGTCTATAATGAAACGCGGAAAGATGATTAGAATAAACGGCTTCGCAGCATTTACAATAGATTCGAGTATAATAATAACAAGAGTAGATACATCGTGTTTAATTGCCAATCCCAATATGTAATTAGCATTTTTTATTGTTTTTCTAATATTATTTATCATCTTTCGTCTCCGCGATATAAAGCAGCTTGTAATTCAAATAATTTGTAATATTCACCTTGCTGATTAATAAGTTCCTTTTGACTGCCTGATTCAATTAATTCTCCATGTTTAAAAACAAATATCCTATCACAAAATTTTGTACTTGCCAGTCTATGAGATATAAATATTGTCGTTTTATTAGATGACATTTCAGACATATGGAGATAAATCTGTTCTTCGGCGAATGGAGATAAAGCACTTGTTGGTTCGTCCATTATAAAAATCGGACTATCTTTATATATCGCTCTGGCCATAACCAATTTTTGTTGTTCTCCTAAAGATAATTCAATTCCGTTAGAATCATAATTTCTAAACATGAATGTATCTATATTATTAACGAGCGAATAAATTTTTTCTTTTAAGTCCAATTCATCTAACGCTGTATTTATTTTGTCTATTGAGCAATCACTTAAACAGGGATTTATATTATCTCTTACAGTAAAAGAGAAAACGTTGAAATCTTGAAAAACTGTAGAAAAATATTTTGTATATTCAAAAAAGTCATAATTGTTTATATCATGGTGGTTTATTGTTATGTTGCCACTTTCAGGAATGTAAAGACGCATCAACAATTTTATCATCGTTGTTTTGCCTGCTCCATTTTCACCGACAATTGCTATTTTTTCGCCTTCTTTTATAGTAAAAGAGACATTCTTCAAGGCATATTCGGTTTGTCCTGGATATTTAAAACAAACATTATTAAAGCAAATTTCATTTATTAATTTAGTATATATCATACCTTTGCAAAAACCATCGTCAATATTTATAAATAGAATCAAGTTGTTTAAATGTTTATTTAGGATGTGTATATCTTTTATGTTGGATATTATATTTGTTAAATTTAATGTAAATTGCTCTGCCGAGCTAATATATAAAGAGAAATCACCAATTGTAATCAAATCCTTAACAAATTGATAGCTCATATATATATATATAAACAATCTCTGGATTAATCCCGTTATGCTTGCGGCGGCAGAGACACCTATATATGGAAAGGCAAGCTTTTTTCTCATTGTATAAAACTCTTCTCTGCACTCTTTATATTTTTTTAATATAAATTCATTCATACTAAAAAGACGGACTTCTTTACCTATTTTAAAATCCATCATTAGCCCATATAAATAATTATTCTTTCTACTATTAGTTTTTGTCGATTGCGAAAAATCATAATCAGCGCGTTTAGACATAACATTTGCTAACGAGTTAATTGTAACAATAATTAACAATATTATTATTATAAAGTAATTTAAACTATATAAGGTTACAATTAATCCTATCAATATAAAAATAGATGAAATAATATTTTGTATTGCCATAAGAACTTTTTGCAAAACATTTATTTCTACCGCATACCTTGCATTTCTTATCTTATCCATGCCGTCAGAACGTTCGACGTTAACATAGTCAATATTCATCGATTTTTTTCCAACTTCACGTAATAGAAGCAAATCTGTTTTTTTATTTAATAAGTTAACTTTACAGGATATCGAATTTGTTATAAAAGATATAATCAATAACGAAAGAATCATTATAAGTATATAAGCTAATACATTTGCAAAATCTTTTTTTAATGTTAAGGCATCTATAATATATTTGGGGAAATATATTAGGATAAAAGGATTAACGATATCTAATATCATTTTTATAGTATATAATAAAAATATAATTTTATCGTTATTGTATATCTTTTTTAAAAATTTACATTTAGATATCATATGTTTATCCTCTTAACATATTTATAAGACTGTATAAGCTTTTAAATTTCATTTTTAAGCCAAAATTACTATTTAAATATGTTTGCATATACGAAACTATAGCAATTATTTTATTGTATTTTTTTTCGTTTATAACAGAACATATAATTTCCTTTTGCATCGGATCACAAAAAAGCAAATTATCTCCCTTTGTTAAAAATGTCTTTTTGTTAAGAAGTCTATGTACAACAAACATATCGCCCCATTTTATCAAAACCAAATCGCCGAATTTAATATTTGTTGTAGAGGGATCGACCATTACAGATTCTCCTTCTTTTAAAAAAGGAAGCATACTTGTCCCTGATATTTTTAATAAAAACATTTTATTACTTTTTAGATTTCTTTGAATAGTACAGAATACAGCCTTTTTTATAATATCATTCATATTTATAATATATAATCCAAATATTTATATCCTTGATAATAATTTATCATATAGCTATTAGTGCCCTTTATAAACTCAGTAGCTATTTTTCTAAATTTGCTTAAATCATTAGGTGACCTTAAATTTTTCATTATTGTTAAAACAGAAATATTGTTAGGTATTTTTTCACACTTGGCATCATTCATATAGCTACTTACACGGTTTAGAAAATATATATTTTCAATTGAGTATTCATTTATATCACTTGTTTTTATAGAATTGTACGGCAGTATAATATCTCGTTCTTCCATGTCTTTTGTGGTGTTATCAATACTTTTTATTTTATATTCAAAATTTATAAATTTATCTTTGTATTTCTTATCGAATTTCTCCAGTACTTTGTAATCTCTGAGACATATTATTTTAGGATATGAAACCGCTTTTAAGGTATGCAAATTAATCGGAATGACATCATCGGACAAGTAATTATAACCCGACATGCTGAGCAATGCCATAAGAGTAGATTTACCTTGCATTGTAGATGCGATAACTATACTTAATTTATTATTTTTTTCAACAACGCCGCCATGAATAAAAATATAATCGTTACTATTTAAAAAGAAATCACAGCAAATTATTTCCATTAATGTGCCTAATACTTCCTGTATATCATTAAACACTATATTTACATTTTTGATTGAATATTTGTTATTATAATACCCTACTTCTAAAATGTATTTTTCATCTATCTCAAAATCATTTGATTCGCCAACAGTAAAGAATGCAAAGCATTCTTTTAGCATAGAATGTAGTTGTTGAATGTCCGATTTAACGGCAACTACTATGCCTGTTTTTTCATGTATAATTATAGTTTGCATTATTATACCTTCTTTAATTCAGCGGCCAGAAGTCTTTTTATCTCATTTTTTCTTAATGAACATTGACCGTCAACCGAATAAAAACTATCATAGCTTTCGCACTCAGAGATACAGCCTTTTCCACAAAAGCCCCTAAGAATACACGATCTGCATTCTTCTATGCTTTGCAACCTTTCTTCGGCAGATTTTATAAAGGCAATCATTTTTTCTCCGGTGAAAACATTAGACAATTTTTCCTCTTTAATATTGCCAAGAATATATGCATCCCCTAGCAATCCAGAACAAGGATATACGTTTCCTTTCGGGGAAATATGCAAAGTATAATACCATCTATACTTTTCTACGTTGGCGTAAGGGCATGCTTGACACACGGCAGTAGTGGGAGTGACCAGTTTAATTTGTTTATCAATAAGAGCTTCTTGCAAAGAATTGGTTAATTTCATTATTTCTAGACTATTGTTTCTCCTGTTTGGATACGTGCATAACTTTGCCCGTCCTTGACAGGTTATCAAAGCTATATATGCAAATTTAATACCATAGTCATTTAAATAGGAGGCATATTTTTTTAAGCTATCATTTGATTCGATAAAATCAAAATTTAGGTTGCACCTGATTATGACTCTTCCAATATCATAATGTTTACTTATTGCTTTTAATCCTGTATTTATCCTATTGAAAGAATCCTTTCCTCTTGATTTATCATTGATCGCTTCATCGTGGGAATCTATTGTTATTTGGAAAACAGGATCTGTGTGCTTTATTTTATTTAAAATGTCCTCTGTTATTAATGTTCCGTTAGAGTTAATTTTCAAGTTGAAACCTGCTTGTTTAACAGCTTCGCATATTTTTACAATATCTTTATGCAATAGAGGTTCGCCACCCGAAAGTATAATATCTTTTATACTAAGGTTTTCTTTTGCATCGTTTACAATTTCCATAATATCATCATACTCAAGTTCCTCTTGGTTTTTACTGTCAGATTCATTGTAGCAATAAGAGCACCTTAAGTTGCACATTGATGTGATTTCTATATATAAGCTATGTAATTTATCGATAAGATTTTGATTTTTCATATGGTCATCCTTTATAATATAATATCTGCCTTGGATATTCTATTAATTAATGTTTATATTTTAAGTATTTAACAATTGCCGCTGTTAAATGTTCCGCATTGATAACAGTTTGGACAAGATGCTCCTGCAAAAATAATTTCCTGAAGTTCTGTATCAGTACAAGCTATAAGTGTTGGTTTTGTATATTTTTTCATTGTTGTCTCCTTTCTTCCAAGGCAGATATTTATATTTAGAATATGAGCTTTTTCGCTAATAGACTGTTTAATGCTTCTGAACAATCATTCCTTATTTCTTCTATGTCTATATCGGTAACTTCGTAGCTCAAAATAATTTTTTTTAATATATCGTCTATATTTTTGGTGCCGTCACATTCATTCCATATGTCAGCCATGATATCGTTAAGAATACATGTCAATTTCTCATTTTCGTTATATATCATGATGCTACCGTCGCCTAGATCTTCAACTTCTAATGATGTATTCTTTTTATACATTTTATTTTGTGTAATCATATACTGTAACCCCTTTATTTTGATTTATTAGTTTTAACAATAAGTCTTGATCTATTTTTTTAAAAATAGGAGAACACTTTGGTGTATGATTTTCAATGTAGCTTAGTGGACATGATAAAGAACAACAAGCAGGAAAGTATTTGCATTCGTTGCATTTATCATACTTTTTATTTCTTATTTCTCGCCATATAACAGCATTTTCGTTTAATTCAATTTCTCCATTCGTATTTAGTTGACCTATTATATTATTTTCATTGTTTAACTTTGCCGTACATTTCTGCACCTTTCCATCATAATTAAAGAGATAATAATTATTGTTACGAGCAGCATAACATATATTTCCACATCTATTGATAATGTTAGGTGTATATATATTTAACCCCATTTCTTTTGCTAGGGCTATATATTTATTTATGTCAAAATTATCATTTATCAAATCATCTTTTATTTTATCCATACAATTGCTCCCCATATCAACAACAGGTTGAAAATCAAGGTGAAATCTCTTATCGTTACTAAATTCGTTTGACAAATATTTAATAAATTCATTCATATATGTATCGCTTTTTTTTGTGATATTAAGTCTTATAATAATTCTTAAATCATTATATTGGTCATTTTTCTTTATGAATCTAAGATTATTAACAATTTTGTCAAAGGTAGGACCTCCGTTTTTAAGTTTTCTCAATCTATTGTGATCCTGTGCAAATCCATCGAGAGTTATTTGAAATCCTCTCACACCAGAATTATATAACTGTATAAAGTTTTCACTATTTAAAAGATATCCGTTTGTTGACATTGATCCAAAAAGCTTCTTTTTTTTCAAAAAGCACAATCCTGATAACTTTCTCATCAAATTAATGATGATATCCTGAGCACATAATGGTTCGCCGCCAAACCAACCTATATCTAAAACTTTATATTTATTAATGTTTAAATAAATATATTTATAAATGGAATTAAGAACATCCTCACTCATCATTAAATGTTCATAATCCTGATAGCAATAAACACAATCAAAGTTACACCATAATGTAGGTATTATTGTTAGCTTTAATACATCTTGAGTATCGTATTCAGAATTAATTAATTCCCGGATTCTATCATCTTCATTAGACTCATTATCTAAAATAAAATTATGGCTATATAGTTTTTGAACTATTTCACTATTAATTTCACTATTAACAACTTCATTTTTGTTTTTCAATTGATCAATAATACTCTTATTTATTGCATCATTATTGATTTTTAAATATGAATTATTTAATATATTTACTACATATATGTTATCATCTTGGTAACAATAAATATTATAACGTGATGGTTTCATAATTCCTCCTAATTTTATTGACTTTTAACTTACTATTTTTATGTCTATTAATAATATGCAAATACACTATAGTCAATATTTTACATATGTTTTATTAATTTAATTATATTATACATTACTATAATTAATATTGCAATATTAATATTTACGCAATTATATACAAATTTATCGTTAACATATAGTGCACATAAAACAAATCTATTTTATTTTATTTTTGGTTTTGTAAATGAAACCATTCCTAGGGATGCAGGATTATAGTAGTCATTTGCTGGATTTGACCAACAAAGGACAGCATCAAGTTTTGCCTCATTTGTATCAACGTTATTTAATATAAAATCCATGCCTAAATAATCAATTTTAGAATAATCAATTTCTAATTTTTCCCATAATAATTGCAACCTAATGTTGTATCCAACATCTGTTAATGAGAAGACGGCCTCATCTTTATCAAGAGGAAATATAGATGATGACCTTCTATCCCACCACTCGCCAATATATTGTGCGTTAATTTTATACATACCGGTATCGGTTATAATAGGCATCAAAAATATTCCAGTTATGATGTTTTTGTTGGTATTTTCAGGATTATATATTATTATATTTATACTTTCAGTCCATTTGTTTTGTTGTCTAAGTCCTCCTACCATTACATTTGAATCTGTTATATTAAAATCAATATATAATTTAAGATTATCATGATACACAAATATTTTCCCTTTATAATTGTTTTTTGGTATTAAATTACATCTACAAATCGTACCAAATCGTCTTTTGGTTAATGTATCATTTTCTTGATCAATTATTATATTGTTACATTTCTCACATGAAGATATATAATGTTCATTTTGATCCAAACATTTCTTAACTATTACCTTATGAATTTCCGATATATGCAATGTGAAGAAATCCCTACATGTAAATAGCGTTCTAAGGTATTTGTATATTTGATCTTTCCAAAAATTAAAAGAATAAGTCTTTAAATTTTTTAATCTTTCGTTACATAATATAGATTTTTCAAATATTTCAAATGCCATTTTATTTGCAAGTAAAATATCCTCTGAAAATCCATATTTTTCAATTCGATTGTATAAAATGTCTTGATCTATATAATTAAAATACTTATCTAACAATAATATACTATCAATTAGTGTTTTTAGATCAATTTCGACTAATGAATAATTCTTATATAGCCATGTAGATCTTACACTATCATATAAATGTCTTGCTGAATGCTGTAGAGAAAAAATAAGTCTATCGTAAATATCACAAATAAAAATACTTTTGTTATCTAAATTATATTTACATTTATGAGAAAAAATCTCTTCCATTAAATTTTCACATGTTTCTTCTTGTAAATTATTCCACGACGCATCCAATGCGACATGTAGTTCTAATACCAAAGTAAAAGGATTCTCTTGTTTTATAAATTTATCTAAATGATGATGCCCTATGTAATCTATGTTTATTTTTATAAATTCTTCACTTATTTCGTTATTTTCAAGTCTATATCCTAAGTCTTTGCATGCCATGCTAAATTTCAAAACATCTCTGGTTCTTATAAGTAAATCAATGTCATTTGATGGTCTATATATTGGGTTGGGGTAGAGATCGTAAGATTCAGCAATACCTTTTAATAATATAATTTCAACATTAATAGAATTAGCAAGTTTAAATAAATTTATTATTTCCCTTACTATTAATTTACGTTGACTCGTTAATAAATATTTTTCTAAAGGCGATAGATTTTTACCATATTCTTCACAGAAAAGTGTTTTTATATTGCACATAGATAACAAATCATCTAGAGAATTTTTCGCATCATATTTCAAAAATGATTCTGATAAATTTTTAAGTATAGTCTTATTCATATAGTTGTCCTTCCTCGTTATTTATTTGTAATTTTATTATAGCTTATTTTTAACATTTGTCAATTATATGATTAATTTATTCTTAATTTTATTTTTACAAAGATCGATTGTCAAGACATGTGCGACATATTTTTTGGAAAATGTTAAATAGGTACTTGCCTTCCTAAACATTTTTAAGATCTATGATTATATGGTTGAAGACTATAAAATAATTTTTAGAATCAAGCAAACTGATAAGGTATAATAAATTGCGCAAATTTGAAAACCAATAAAAAGAGGACAAGTTTGCAGTCTTTTGGTAAAATAACTACACACAAAATTCAACCGAAAGGAGACTGCAAACTATGTCCAAGAAGATTGTACAACTAAACGAGGAAATCATCAAGAGCGAACTTAAGGAATTAGTCCGCAGCAGTGTCGAGGAGACACTGAACAACCTGCTGGAACAGGAAGCAAAGGAACTGACCAATGCCGCGAAATATGAGCGCACAGAGGCCCGCAAGGGATACAGAGCCGGACATTACAGTCGAAACCTAACAACAACTTCCGGTGATGTGACGCTGAATGTTCCAAAACTCAAAGGAGTAGCTTTTGAAACTGCGATCATTGAACGCTACCGCCGCCGGGAAAGCTCTGTAGAGGAAGCGCTGATAGAGATGTATCTGGCAGGGGTGTCTGTACGGCGTGTAGAGGATATTACGGAAGCCTTATGGGGAGCAAGGGTATCACCGGCTACCATCAGTGAACTGAATAAGAAAGCCTATGTGCATATTGAAGACTGGCGCAACCGTCCATTGCAGGGCGGGAAATATCCGTATGTCTATGTGGACGGCATCTACTTACGCCGCAATTGGGGCGGCGAATATGAAAACGTCAGCATTCTTGTTGCCATAGGTGTGAATGAAGACGGTTACCGTGAGGTTTTAGGCGCAGCGGAAGGCATGAAAGAGGACAAGGCAAGTTGGGTAGGTTTTTTCCAGTGGCTTAAGAGCCGAGGATTGGATGGAGTACAGCTCATTGTCGGGGACAAATGCCTTGGCATGTTGGAAGCGGTATATGAAGTATTTTCAACCGCTAAATATCAACGTTGTGTAGTACACTTTTACCGGAATGTGTTTTCCGTTGTCCCACGTTCTAAAATTAAGACAGTAGCTAAGATGCTTAAGGCTATACATGCACAGGAAAGCAAGGCGGCCGCCAGAGAAAAAGCCAAATTGGTGGTTGCCGCTCTTAAAGAGATGAAGCTGAAAGAAGCAGCCGCAAAAGTAGAAAATGGCATAGAAGAAACGCTTACTTATGCAGATTTTCCTTCAGAACATTGGTTAAAGATTCGCACCAACAACGTGATTGAACGCTTGAACCGGGAAATTCGTCGCCGCACAAGGGTGGTAGGCACATTCCCTGACGGCAATTCGGCATTGATGTTAGTCTGTGCTCGCCTGCGTCATGTCGCAGGCACACAGTGGGGCAACAAGAAATATATGAACATGAAACACTTAGATGCAATCGGCTCTGATGAGTCGGATTTCATAGCTGGATGACTCTGTTTTACCGAGACTGCAAACTAATTTGCGCAAAATACTTGACGGTACCATATTTTTTGTTTAACAATATATGACATTCAAAGACAACTAATTATAAATAATATTTTGCTTGAGAATCCCACATTTTTTTATAACATTTATTATTTTGCATTAGTTCTTCATGATTGCCCATTTCAACTATTTCACCTTTTTCAAAGACTATTATTTTATCACAAAATCTACAACTTGACATTCTATGCGAAATATAAATAGCGGTCTTATTCTCTACTACATTATTAAAATTATTATATATATCCTGTTCTGATCTAGGATCCAAAGCAGCAGTAGGTTCATCTAGAATACATACGCATGCATCCTTGTATAAAGCACGTGCTATGGCAATCTTTTGTTTTTCGCCACCTGAAAACTCTATGCCATCATTATCAAAGTCTTTATTTAAATATGTGTTTAAACCATTTTTCAATGTAGAGAATCTATTGGCAAAACCACTTTTATCAATTGAAGCTTTTAGATTATCATAAATGATGTCTTCTGATCTCGGAACTATATTATCTAATAACGAAAGAGACATCAATTTATAGTCTTGAAAAACCGCGGTAAATAATTTTAAATATATAGTATAATCGTATTCTTTTATATTAACTCCATTCACTAAAATTTGACCTTCGGTAACATCATATAATCTGAGCAACAACTTTATTAAAGTTGATTTTCCGGCACCATTATCCCCGACAATTGTGACTTTTGTCTTATTTTCAATAATGAAAGATACATTTTTGATAATATATTGATTTGTGTTAGGGTATTTAAAGCTAACACATTTAAACTCTATTGTTATATTGGATTTATCTATTTCTTTGATACCTTTACCATTATTTATTTCATCTTTATAGTCTAAATAATTTTTGTATTGGTTTATATACATAGTAAAATTTTTTAATTCTACACTATTATTAATTAGTGCTGAAAAATTCATATAAAAGGACTCGGCAGCAGAAATTAACATTGTATATTCGCCTATAGTTATTTTATCAATTATACATTGATATGAATAAAAAGCATATAGTAATCCTCTTAATATATAGGAAAGCACAATATTAAAAAAGATTCTACTTTTATTTAATAAAAATATTTTTTTTTGATACATAAGATTCTTATCTTTATTTTTGTCAAAATAAGATAAAAACATTTCATTAAAGTTATATAAACGTATATCCTTTCCATACCTAAAGTCTGCCATAGTTTCAGAGAGATACTTGATTTTTCTGTCTGAGTCAGCTTTATGATTCATATTTTCAAAAACATTTTTTTGATTCTTTATACCATATAGAAAATCAAAGATACAGATTAAAGTAATTAATAAAATGATAAATGGATTAATAGAAGCCAATATATAAGATAAACCTACAAATTTAAAAATATTAACTATACAACCTACTAATACTGATAAAGATCCTATAGAGCTATACCATATTGAATTCTCAGCTTTTTGAAAATCGTTTAGTTTGTCAGCATTTTCTATATTTTGGAAATCTGTTTCCATAGACTTCTTGGCTAATAGTATACCAAAGTAGTCGTATAACTTCATGGTTTTTAATGTTCTGTGCCAACTAAGATAGTCATTTATAATCTGTAAGATAAAATATGCAAGGGCCATAACTACTATATAGGAAGTTATTATTTTAATATCTTCTTTGTTCAGCAAGCTGTCTATAATGAAACGCGGAAAGATGATTAGAATAAACGGCTTCGCAGCATTTACAATAGATTCGAGTATAATAATAACAAGAGTAGATACATCGTGTTTAATTGCCAATCCCAATATGTAATTAGCATTTTTTATTGTTTTTCTAATATTATTTATCATCTTTCGTCTCCGCGATATAAAGCAGCTTGTAATTCAAATAATTTGTAATATTCACCTTGCTGATTAATAAGTTCCTTTTGACTGCCTGATTCAATTAATTCTCCATGTTTAAAAACAAATATCCTATCACAAAATTTTGTACTTGCCAGTCTATGAGATATAAATATTGTCGTTTTATTAGATGACATTTCAGACATATGGAGATAAATCTGTTCTTCGGCGAATGGAGATAAAGCACTTGTTGGTTCGTCCATTATAAAAATCGGACTATCTTTATATATCGCTCTGGCCATAACCAATTTTTGTTGTTCTCCTAAAGATAATTCAATTCCGTTAGAATCATAATTTCTAAACATGAATGTATCTATATTATTAACGAGCGAATAAATTTTTTCTTTTAAGTCCAATTCATCTAACGCTGTATTTATTTTGTCTATTGAGCAATCACTTAAACAGGGATTTATATTATCTCTTACAGTAAAAGAGAAAACGTTGAAATCTTGAAAAACTGTAGAAAAATATTTTGTATATTCAAAAAAGTCATAATTGTTTATATCATGGTGGTTTATTGTTATGTTGCCACTTTCAGGAATGTAAAGACGCATCAACAATTTTATCATCGTTGTTTTGCCTGCTCCATTTTCACCGACAATTGCTATTTTTTCGCCTTCTTTTATAGTAAAAGAGACATTCTTCAAGGCATATTCGGTTTGTCCTGGATATTTAAAACAAACATTATTAAAGCAAATTTCATTTATTAATTTAGTATATATCATACCTTTGCAAAAACCATCGTCAATATTTATAAATAGAATCAAGTTGTTTAAATGTTTATTTAGGATGTGTATATCTTTTATGTTGGATATTATATTTGTTAAATTTAATGTAAATTGCTCTGCCGAGCTAATATATAAAGAGAAATCACCAATTGTAATCAAATCCTTAACAAATTGATAGCTCATATATATATATATAAACAATCTCTGGATTAATCCCGTTATGCTTGCGGCGGCAGAGACACCTATATATGGAAAGGCAAGCTTTTTTCTCATTGTATAAAACTCTTCTCTGCACTCTTTATATTTTTTTAATATAAATTCATTCATACTAAAAAGACGGACTTCTTTACCTATTTTAAAATCCATCATTAGCCCATATAAATAATTATTCTTTCTACTATTAGTTTTTGTCGATTGCGAAAAATCATAATCAGCGCGTTTAGACATAACATTTGCTAACGAGTTAATTGTAACAATAATTAACAATATTATTATTATAAAGTAATTTAAACTATATAAGGTTACAATTAATCCTATCAATATAAAAATAGATGAAATAATATTTTGTATTGCCATAAGAACTTTTTGCAAAACATTTATTTCTACCGCATACCTTGCATTTCTTATCTTATCCATGCCGTCAGAACGTTCGACGTTAACATAGTCAATATTCATCGATTTTTTTCCAACTTCACGTAATAGAAGCAAATCTGTTTTTTTATTTAAT
>ENA-UOOR01002116-UOOR01002116.1-fermentation-metagenome-genome-assembly--contig:-NODE-2116-length-21099-cov-12.419502_pt1 | contig 21099 bp, 10 predicted proteins | sample MGYA00245780_ERZ724029 | MGnify/ENA primary metagenome ERZ724029 (study PRJEB28704, sample SAMN03018315) | fermentation metagenome | biome: anthropogenic terrestrial biome; feature: soil... | reverse complement strand
TCAATTAATGCTTCGGTGGTCATATCGCCTAATATATCCTCCGGAATTTGGCATGACTCAGCCTTTTCTTGCAGCGAATTCAACTTCTTCCATTCTTTCATTCCTGGAACGACAGGATATTGATACGCTTCGGTAATTGAATATTCAATCACCTCCTGAACCGTCTTTTCACAACCTACAGTAAAAGTTATAATGCAACATAAGATGCAAAACACTGTTATACTTACCCGTCTCATAATATCTTCCTTTCATAACTATGAAAAATCCTTTGTAATATTTCTCCTAATTATTTCTTATCTGTTTATCGTTAACCCCTGAACCAATGATTCACAATACTCTTTATAAAGATTACCTAAATCAGATTTTGCTTGGCTTACTACCCAATATTATTGAAACAAGAAAGTTTGAAAATTATGATTCTAATACTATAATTAACATATGAAACCGCATGATATTTTACTTAACATACGGTTTTTTTGTCATATCTTTCGAATCCTATTTCTGTTTTAATCTATTGACTACATATCGAACAGGTCTATTAATTTTATTAATCTTCCCTTCTTTAAGAGCTCTATTTATCCATGCGGTTGCTTGAGATTTTGTTATATTTAATAAAACCATTAATTCATCAACTGTTTTAGGTTCACTTAAAATATTTAATAACAAGTCAATTATTTTATTGGAAACATCATAATCAGCTTTGTTATATTCTGCTTTATTTTCATTAATAATATTTTCTGACTCAACCATAATTCTTTCGTTTTTGTCAAAATCAAAAATATTTAGCTGATTTTCTTTTTTTATTCTTTTACTTATTAAATCCTTAATTGATTTATCCTCAACACTGTCAATAGGTATTCCACCTTTTTTAATAAGTTCTATATTCCCTTTATACTTGTTACTATTCCAAACAAATGTATTTACCCATTGGTTTTTAATGTTTTCAATAGCACCTGCCCATGTGCCTCCTTTGTTATAATCAGATGCAACAACAAATGTACCATTGGACAATGCATAAATATATTTATTTCTATTCATAGCGCTTGCAGCACTAAACGGCGCATCCGGATTATTTGCAGATATTAAAAGATGTTTTCCGCTTAGAACATAATCACGAATCTCCTTATTTTTAATTTTTCCGCTTAATGAATCTGCCAATATAGAAACAACATATCCGTTATTATTTAAAGCTGTCTTTTCAGAAATAATATCTACACCTTTTGCTCCTCCGGAAAATACAATCAAGCCTTCTTCTGCAGCCTTTCTTGCTAACTGTTCAGAAAAATTTGTTCCGACATCATCAATATTTCTTGAACCTACAATTCCTATTCCTGTTTTATTTGCTAAAGACAAATCACCACAATAATATAATATTGGAGGAGAGTGTTTCTTAAGTATCGATTTCAACTTTTGAGGATATTTTTTATCGCTTCTTGTTATGATGTAAATTCCTTTTCTGTTAATTTCTTCTAACATAAATGCTAAATTTTCTCCTCGTGATAGTAAGTTAACAATTCTATCAGCTTCTTCCCCGCTTACTTTAATACTATTAATAATATCTTCTCTATCCATATTTAGTAAATTTGCAGGTTCTTCAATGTTTGAATTAATGATTTTATATCCAAGCTCACTCCATTGCAAGGCAGTGTATGGTTTATAATTTCCATCTTTAACTCCAAGGTAGCTGCATAAAAGAATTGTAACATACGCATTATCTGTAAACATTTAATCAACTCCTCCTGATACAGCGGTATTTCTTCAATTCTTAAACGTTCATTTCACTCTTCTTCTTTATTAACTTTCAAGAACGAATAATAAGCACATGCTTTTAGGCCATTATCATTTAACCACTTATTTACAATATTACAATCATTTTTTGTCTAATTACTTTATTCCTTTGTTCCTTAGAAAAATCAATTCACCCAAGATGTAATCCGTTCATTATGACTCCTAATTTATGTAAATGTTATTTAATTCTAAAGCCAATATTGTTTGTTATTATTATATGATAATTTTCGCAAGTAAGGTCGCATTAATGTCGTCATTCTTTCTTCTTTATATTATTACTCATCCACAAAATAATCCGTATCAATCCTCTTTATTTTATATACTGTTTCAATCGAAACACCTACATTGTAATCAATCGTATATTCTGATAATTGTCTTCCATCTATAAGTATTATCCTCTTACTGACTATATTTTTTATATATTGAATCGCATCTCCAGAAAATGTCGATGTTGTGATAAATATACCTTTTCTTGCACCCAGCGCATCTAAAGCCCCGGGAAACTTTTGTATCTCTTGTCTTCCTACAACATTATCAATCCGACTCTTAGCTTATTAGATTAGTATATCATACAATAAAAAAGAAATATTTTTGTTTAACGTTTAATAAACTGGGTAAAATATACATATAATATATGAATTTTTTATAAATTAAAGCATATAATGATAATGAAAATTAATTTTCTACTTGACTTAAGTATAACGAAGTGTTATATTTAAGTTGACTCATCTGCCACGTGTAGAAGGAGACTCTGATAACGCTATTTTAAATAGCGTTTTCTGCTTTTTTGTATCTTTTTATAAGGCCACAGTGATAATATTCCTTGTCCACATAAAAGCCAGATATTAACAAATAATAATTTTCTCTTTCTTCTAATATTACTAAGTATCTTTCGAAATAAATATAATGTCTGTAATTTCTATTTTTGTATAGCTCAATCCAATTTAATGGTTTGTTTTCACAACAATCAAATTTACAATTATAATTTTCAATAAAGGCTTTTATCCATTTTATCCTTATCATTCTATTGGGATCTGGCTCGCGATCTTCAATCTTAACATAATTTTTACAAGTACAATGATAAAATGACTCTTCTTTGTCATTAATTCTTGGATTATATCTATATTTAATAATCTTATTCTTATAGGATAGTCTTGCATTTAAATACGTATCCTTAAAAATTATATAAAGCATGTCTTCATATTCTTTATATTTATTCCAGTCGGGATAAATAATTAAATCTGGCAACCATCTACAATTATCTTCCATAGTTGCTAACCCATTTAAATAAATTAAACTTTTCAGAATGTCTGTTTGTAGAAGATATTAAACTTTCGCCTGACATTTCTTCTAGATACCTCACTATTTCTAACTTTGCAGTGCTATTATGCAAATTATTATTTTTATATCCAATTGCACCGATGAGTAAATCGTTTAATTGCAAAAGCTCTGACTCATGAGATTTAATATGCTGTATTTTACATATCATTTCTTCTGTAAAATCATAATATGAATTATTTAAAACCTCTTTTAACTTAGCTACTTTTTCAGAACTGCAAGTGTCCTTAATATCTATATAAATATTATATTTATTTTTCTCTAGTAAAGTTTTCCCTAACAGCATATAGTACACACGATAATACCATTTATCATGATCTAAATAATAATACTTATTAAAGTCAAGTTCTGATTTATCTGCTATAACAACCCTAAATCTTAAATCATTATTGTCAAAAAAATAATCTATTAATTCCTTATAATAATCGATTTTATTCATTGAAACCTTTGTCCATTTTAATTCATAATTAACATTTAAATTATATTTCGATTTAAGGTTTCTTAGATCTTTGCTAATTTGTTTTGATGAATCCTTGACACAAGAAATAAATCCTAATGTCATAACATCATTGTTACTATGTGCTAGATGATTACTTTCATCACAGTATAAATTAAAAATCATTTTTTCACCTTCGGCCTTTCATATTTCTAATAGTCTCTTTAAAGCCAATAAAAGGAAACCTTGCTCCACATATTATTGTTCTATTTATATTTTGAAGACACATAAAAACAACAATTCCATTTTAATTTCAAATTTCATAATTAACAGCTTACCACCAATTCCCCACCAAATTTATCAATTTTAAACATATTGCTGTTTTCTAAATCGGAAACTTTAATGTCGTATTCAAAAGGGAAAAACAAAGAACTGTTATTTAATTCATCAATAGAAACATACAACTTCTCTTTAGTGCAAATTAATGTATATGCAATTAAAACAATTCCATCTTCACTTCCAATTTTATATTTTTTAATATCAAATTTATTCTTAGGTAATGATTCAAGTACACCTATATCTTTTAGTGTTTTAATATTCTTTTCAATGGAATGATATAATGTACTCCTTTCACCCCATAAATCAAACATCTTATTTTTTATTTCCTTAGTTGATATATCGAACATTTTTCTATCCATTTTCCCAATGGTACTGCAGATATCAGCAAAAACAGGATATGCTAAAACCATCAAGCACCAATGAGCTAATAACATGTTTTCTTTAATTTTTGATTCAAATAATTCTACTGCAAATTCTTTAGCTTTCTCCGCTCCTTCAATATCCCTTGCCCAGATATTCATCAATATTTCCCTGGTTTTTCTTAAGTTTGTAGGACTTTCTATTTCAAAAGAAAGATATTCATTTAAATCTTCTTTAATTTCAGCCTCGGTTTTACCTGCGATATATAATTCTGCTGCTTTATTTAACCATTCTATTTTAATATTTCTTGACATACCAACTAGTTTACTCATTCACTGCTCCTTCAATTTTAATAAAGGGAACTATAACCTCTTCAATACTTATACCACCGTGGGATAATATTATGTTATCTCTAACTCCAAAGGATTTATCATATTCACAAAGTAAATATTTGTAATCTTTCGGCAGGAAGTATGGTGGGTATTCTAACAGATCAAATTCATTTATAATCCCTTCATAATCTGCAAAATCTTTTAATATTATTGTTCGTTTTGACTTTGTTTCAACTTCAACACCTGTACCTTTTGGGCTACCGATAGTTTTAGTCTCCTTATGTCCATGATCTGAAGCTATATACACATCAAAACCATTTTCGTATAGTTTTTTAATTAAGTTTTGAAGTTTCTCACTTTTTGATAATATTTTTATATCACTGTACATACCTATATTTCCTTGCTTTTGGCTATGTACTAAATCATCTATATCATTAATAATTACACAAATACATTTGTCTGAATAATCAATTTCAAAATCATATCCTCTGTTATATTTAATTTCTTCTTTCTTATATCCACTCTCCATACACCTTTCAATAAACATATTCTTTTCATAAACAAGACTGAAAGGTTTTATCATCTCTACCGGCAATTTTCCGGATAAGAGACTCTGCCTTGATATGGAGGTAATGGTCGGGATAATTGCATATGTTAAATTACATTTATATGAAACGCCTTTTAAATCATCTGATATTATTAACCAGTCCAATATTGACATGCCATCCATTACAATCAATGCAGGCTTCTTAGAATTCATAAATATATAATCTAACCCCTTATTTAATAGAACAGGTCCATTATAGGCAGAATAACCTGATAATGTTGAATACTTAATGAATATAAAATCTTTAAATTTATTTTGGATTGAAAGTTCTAATTCTTCATCATCTTCAAGATTGCATTTATATTTAATATACTTTAGTTTTGAATACAACAAAGCAATTCTGCACCAAGTAGAATAATCATTTTCGTTTAATAAATCTTCTATTTCACTTATTAAATATCCTTTAAAATCTTTTATATTTTCATTATTGAACATATCTTCCATCAAGAATTGCCTTGTTTCCATCTCAGAGCTTATCATTTTGTATAAATTCCCATGAGCAATATACAATAAATTCATATCAAAAATACTTGATAAGCTCAGGGCATTTGGATTTAGTTTTGGAAAAAGCACTTTATAATTAATATCTACACAATAAAAATTACATCTGATATCATAAGGAAGATAGATGTTAGATTTAAGAACAACTAAATACCTTTCCTGAGTTTTCTTAATTTCAGTTTCATAAAGATATCTGAATTCTTCTACATCTTTATAATAAATTAAGCGATACCCAAATTCCTCGGCAACAATAGATAAATAATTATCTTCAATTATTTCTTGAAAATCAAAAATAATAATTCTATCATAACTTCCAATGCCACTAAATTGATTTAAATAATCAAAAAACATATTTACTCCAATCTGCAAATAAAAATAGGTTTAAAAATCGGCGAGATAATTTTATCTTTTGCAAACTTTAATGCTATCTCATCTTTTTCCTTATTCAACTCTTTCAAACGAGATTGTTTAATATTTTTAATACCAATTTTCTTAGCTGCACCTATTCTAAGTTCAAGTGCATAAGATAATTTCCTATACTTTTCAATATGCTTCTTTTCATATTCTTCTTTTAATTCTAAGAAATCATCATAGGCAACATCTTGACATATATCAAACATATCATTGCATTTATCATTTTGAAGGTAAATATTGTCTTTAACTGTAATGTCTGTATTTTCATTAATTAACTCTTCCCATATTCTTCCCCCTGAAAAAGGTCTAAATACCATGTTCTCATTAATAAATACAGGCAATATTTTTCTGCTGTGCAAATCATCATTTATAGATAGTTCCCACAGAAAAAAGTAGCCTTTTTCATTAGGAAAGTCTTTAATGAAAACTGAAGGAATTGATTGTTCTCTTGTCCAATAACTTTCTTGGTTTAAATGCTTTACTACTTCCTCGTCATTTATACTTATGTTTTCACTTAAAAAAAGTTTTCCATCCTTCCATAAGCTATAATAATTACACATCTGTAATAGCGATTTTTCTAATTCCATGCCCTTATTGTCATCAGAGTTTGCTATAAGAATTTTATCTTCGCTAATTAGTTCGTTATATTCTTTGGCTTTAACTATTTCTTTCTTTAAATCTTCCTCTAAGTTATTTGTATTATGCTCAATACTCTTTGGATTTCTTATGGATTTAACATAAACATCCGTAAAGTCAATATCAGCCATTTCATTATCTAATACATCTTCTAATTTGTCCATGCCGGTTTCCGACAAAATAACAGATAACTTGTTTTCTAATACTGTCCTAACCTTGTTTTCAATTGTTTCGGATATTATAAAATTATATGTAAGAACATCACGTTTCTGCCCAATCCTATCGACCCTGCCTATTCTTTGCTCTATTTTCATCGGATTCCAAGGTAAATCATAATTAATAACAATATTTGCAAACTGTATATTTAACCCTTCTCCACCTGCATCCGTGGATATTAATATATCTTTTTCATTCTTAAACTCTTTTAATTGAATATTTCTCATTTCTATATCCATGCTGCCATTTATTATAGATATCCCATACCCTTTATGACTTAAAAGTTTTTCTAAATATAGTTGGGTTGCTACGAATTCAGTAAAAATAATTATCTTGGAAGAAGGATTCTCATATTTAATATTATCCAACATATTTAACAAAACGTCTACCTTAGCATCCTGATACTGATAACCCGCTTGCTTAGCTAAATTTAATATATCAGTAAGCTCTGTTATTTCGGATTCTATATCCATTGACATAACTTCCAAAGCTTCTTCCAATTTATCTTCCAAATCTTCTTCAATTAAATCATCAAATGATAATGATGTAAGCTTTGCTCTTTGGGAGTTTAATATAGCTATTCTTTTCTCCAAACTGTCTATAATGGCAGCAGTACTGCTGGTTACTAATCTTTGCATTAGAACCATCAAAAAACCTATGTAAAATTTCTTTTCCTTAAATGCTTTATTGTATCCTGTTCTAACGTATTCAGTAACTTTCTCATACAATTTTTTTTGCAATGAATGACGTTCATCCCAATTAATTTCAACTACTTTCGTAAACCTGTCCTTAAACAATCTATTTCCTTCATTATCTATAGTTTCTCTCTTTTTATTTCTTATAATAAATGGAGCAACCTGTTCTTTAACAATGGCATTATAATTTGGAAATGCTTCTTCATCCAATAATCTGACCAGCCTTAAAAATGGCTCTGTTTTCCCAGAATGAGGAGTTGCTGTAAGAAGCAGCAGGTAAGGAGAAGATTTAGAAAGCAGCTTGCCTAATTTATGCCTTGACACTTCACCGGTACTGCCTGCAACTCTATGTGCTTCATCTATAATAACTAAATCCCACCCGGCATTCACTATGGAGTTTATTCTTTCTTCATTGTATTCGTCAATTCTTTCTTTACTCCAGCCGGCTCTGTTTTCTAAAGGTTTTATTGAATCCATAGGGCTTATAACCTGTTGAAATTGGCTATATATATCATCATTTCCCGATAACTTTTTTATGGTTTTGTAATCTGAAGGTAAAATAACATGAAACTTTTCGCCGAATTTTTCATCCATTTCCTGTTCCCATTGAGTAACAAGGCCTTTTGGACAAACAACTAAAATTCTTTTAACAAGTCCTCTTACTTTTAATTCCTTTATAATCATTCCTGCTTCAATAGTTTTACCTAATCCTACTTCATCCGCCAATACATATCTTATATTATTATTAGATAAGGCTCGGTTAAGCACATATAATTGATGAGGTAACGGAATAACCCCTGAGCTAAGAGATGATAAAACTCCTTGGGAAGTTTCATTTTTAATTTTCCCAAGGATTGTCATATATCTTACATAATTTTCATCAAAATTTTCAGCCATATTTTGCCCTATTTGTTCTGCACTTAATTTATAAATTTCCTGACTGAATAAATTGTAAACTTTATACGTGGTAAAACCCCATATATCATTTTTCTCAAGTATTTTTACCTTTTCATTTTTAATTAAATCATAAGCAATGTTACCAACAGAAAACATATCACTCCACCCTGCTAAGTGCTATATCATAATACATAAGAAGTTTATCATCTTCTTGAATTACAATTTCCGGAAGTCTACTTCCTACCATTACAATATTTTCATAATCTTTATTTTTCCATAGTTTTGCAAAACCTGCTCTAACAGCTTCTGTTCTAAATTGTTTAAGTTTTCCTTTACCAGATAAATACTCATCAAATTCCTTCAACAATCTCTTTTCTCTTAGTTTAATAATGTCTCCAGATTTTGAAGGGTCAGGTATGTACCATTTTCCTTCTTCATCTTGCAGGAAGTTTTCTTCTAATAACTCTGAAAGTTCCGGCATTTTTTCATATTTAGCAGCATTAGCCTCTTTCATAAATTTAGGCATTATATTACTGTAAGTTTGGGGTTCATCCAATTGATAATACAGCCATGCAATAGCTGATTTCTCATCATTTACAAACATGCTAAACTGAACATCCTCAAGTTCTGAAGTTATTCTTGCACTATCATACTCATTAATTTGGTCATGTAAGAAATACATATCATCTCGCTCTATGAATCTATCTCCTAATCCCTTGTAGAAATCAGGAGCATCCATGGGAACAGCTATACCGCTAATAATATGATAAGCAACCATCCTATCAAACAGCAAAAAGGCTTCTCTTTCCTTAACTTTTTCTATCACATTACCTTTTTTTACAACAACAGGCAGTTTATCTAAGTGCTCTCTGACAAAATCCCAGACAGTTTCTTCAGTGCCGGCTTTTTCAAGAAATCTTTGTTTAAAGCTTTCCTTTGGTTTATATGCAGATATAACTAAGTCTTGTTTAACCGCTGATGTTGTAGTAACCTGTTTAAAGCTTCCTTGCTTTTTATCGAGGGTTCTTACATCTGCTATTATAAAACCAGCCCTTAGTAAAGATTCCTGTATAGCATTCCATACGGAATTTTTTGAATTATGAAATTCCACAGTCATCCAGCGATTTGGTTTTAATATTCTGTAACATTCTTCAAAACATTTGGTCATTATGTTTTGATATTCTACAAGACCTTTGTTTTGAACTTTATTCATAATAGCTTCTGATTTGTTGTTTGTTTTTACTTTTAGCCAGGATTCCCAAATATAACTTAACTCTGAATAGTTTAAATTTTCTCCAAAAGGGGGATCAGTAAAGATATAATCAATACTTTCTGCATTTAATTTACTCACATTTGTTAAAGAATTAGTAGTAATCAAAAAAATTTTATCACTATGAGTACTTTTTTTATCATGCATTTGTATAATACTTTTAATTTTGCCTTCTACACTATTAAACACATTAGTTTCTGTAGGTAAAGAGCTAATATAGATCGCTCCAGTCATAGGAACATTGCCACTTCTTTTAAATTTATATCTTGCTGTTTTTGCCAAATTTGTAATAGCGGCAGTAAAAATAAATAAAGCTGTTGTACTCATTTTTTCCCTTATTCTTGATATGCAAATACGATTTCTATTAGTATAAAATTGATGCACATGAATTATACCATGGGACCGCTTAGGTTGTTCTGTATTATATCCATCAGGTAATTCATCAGTTGGATACCAATATGGTATCTTCATATTATTAATCTTTTCAATTATTTCATAGTCTCTTTTATCAGGAATTTTTTCAAATCTTTTTTTTCCAACTATATAATTTATAAGCACTGGAACTTGCTTTGCCATACTTACATTTTCATTTAAACAATCATCAAATATAAGCTCTACTGCTCTTTCACAATCCGTCTTCTTTAACTTTATTCCACAATTGTTACATTCAAAAACATTTTTTACATTTATCTTTTCTTCATCAACTGCTACATCCCAAAACACCAATTCAGCACCGCAGTTTGGACATATAAATACATCAGACCATATAGTATAATTAATCTTACCTTTTATTGGGCTTCCAGTTATATCTAATATTTGCTTTCCATTTTCATCTATATGATTTGTTTCATACATCCATCCTAATTCTTTTTCACATTCATCTAAAATATTATTTGCTTTTTTTTCAAATTCTACCACATCTACAGGGGTATTGTAATTGTAAGCAATAAAAGTAGCAGCCGGTGATAAATCATTTAGTATTGCTTTCCTTGTACCCCATTTCACATTGGGCATTTCTTTTTCAATTGTAAATTTAAACTCTTTATCAGCGTTGGGATTCCCGCACATTTGTGCAGCTACTCCAGTCATTCCCGTTCCGCAAAATCCATCAAATACAATATCTCCCGGCTCTGTATAATGAAGTATATATCTCATTATTGCCTTATGAGGTACTTTCGTATGATAGCTGTGAGCATTATATATGGGGTCATTTTTCCCTTCGCTTACATCTGCTGCAAAGGGCTCTCTCTTATAATCATCAGTTTCTTCATCGTAGGGCTTGCCATGTTCCTTTATAAAATCATTTATAAAGGGATTAGGGCATGCCGTATAATAGGGTGGGTCAGATAAGGCTATAATATCTTCATCCTTTCCAATTGGGAATCCTTCTATATCCCTTACTTTATCTAAATGTTCTTTAGTTAATTTCAAAATGTCACCTCTTCGACTTTATTTTCTGCCATTAAAAATTCTTTCTTCTTATCAGATTTGGAAGTAATAATTAACCTTACTTTGTTTAAATCCTTGCCTTTTACCTGCCTGTCTATATATTTGTTTAATTTGCTTTTCAAATCCTCTACCGTGCTTGGACCTAAATATTGTATTTCAGACATCAATTCCCACATATCAATATCTACCTTATCCAATCTTCCAAACAGTGTATTAAAAGCAGCAGTGAAGAATGTATCAACATTAGCAGGTAATTGTTTGCTTTTTACGAATACATTAATTATATTTTGCTGGTCTTTTCTAAGTAATAATTTGTTTTCTTTTGTAAGAGGATCATCTAAAGCTGACAATAATGTTCCCGTCCATTCTTCCAACAACTTTTCTAAATTTTCTTCAATATATTCTAATTTCCCTACCACCGTAGGGGAATCTTTTGATAAAGCGAACTTACATTTATTGCATATATGATTTTTCTGTAAATCATTAGTGGTTAATTCAAAGCATATTTGCAATTCTGATAATTCCTGTTCAAAATTTCTTAGTTTATTTTCTTGAAATATTCCTTTTATTTCAGTGAGTTTTTTCAAGTTAGAAAGAATGTTGGAATTTATAAGCTTTCCTTTCCTTTTAGAATCATTCGGACCTAATCTTGCCTTATTATGTTTATCAAAATAATAATCAACATACTCTTGTTTTATGGGGGTTAATATGCTTTGTAATTCTCTTGATGCCTTTTCTCCATCTAAATCAATTTTCATATTGTCCCTTAATTCAAAAAATTTATCTTTTGCATCGCTAATTCTATCTGCAATGGATTCAGGCACTATAGAATTTTCTACATTAGAAATATAACTCACTATGGTATCCGCATTAAGTTTGAACTTTTCGTATTCTTTTATTATATTTATACACTTGATGCCTTCTTCTATAATATCTAACTGTTCCATAGTAAGATTTAAATTGTTTAATTTGGCTACTGTATTGTACCTGCTTTTAAAGTTACTGAATTCATTTAACACAAAACTTATCTTCGACTCATACGTTCTTTTTATATGTTCAGGAAAAAGTAATTCCCCCCACAATGTAAGCTCGCTGTTTAAATAGGTTTTATATTTAATCGATTGCTCCGCTACTTCACCCGTCTTGGTTAATATCTTGTCTAATCCTTTTTCAAGTTCCTTATTATTAACTACCATGCCTTCAGGTAAACCAAGTATTTTTAGCAGTCTTTTTAATTCTGCTACTGATGCTTCTTTTGGCTTTGTTAAGTATTTGAATTCATAAATGTCCATATTACCCATATTAATTAATCGCTCCATATTTGAAGCTGTTATGGTAATATCTTTTAATACTAAGTTAGCATGTCCTGTATGTACTAACGCCAAAAGAACTACTATATAATACTCATTATTTATATTAAATTCATTATCTAAAAGTTCTTCGCTTTTCTCTATTAATAAATCCGATCTGTTTATAACACCTTGTTTTGGAAGTTTATCCAATCTTTTTACTAAATGCATAGCATATTTTGAGTTATCGACAGTTATCTTATTGTTATCTATTAAATTAAAGCTTTCAAGAAATGCTTTGCTGTCACTTGTTTTTTGTCCTGCAAAATATTTTATTGCTCTGTTTATTATCTCTGCATTGTTGTTCTTAGTAACTTTAGTTTTAAAAACAGGAAAATATGGATATAATTTATTGAAATTCTCTTCTAAACAAATTGATGCTGCTTTATCAATCGTATCTTTATAATTATCATTTCTCGCTGCACCATGCGTTAACTGAATAAGTTGTTTTTTTATTCCTTTATGAATTACATCGTAGCAAGTATTCTTGTTTTCATTTAGCCAAGTTTTAAGTTTTTTTTCATAATCTCTTGACTTATCCAAATAAATCTTTTTAGTGTTTTGGTCGGCTGCTGAAATCTGCAACTCCTTAGCAGCTGCAAATAGCCTCATATTTTTATTAAAATCCTCATCATAATGTAATGAGAAAAATACTTCATCGTCTATTTTCTCATCTGTATAATTCAAATTCCCGTATGGAGGCAATATATACATATAGTAATCTCTTGGAGGCTGTGCCGTAGACCTTTCCGTAGGCAATCCTAAAAACAAATATCCTCTTCTAAATACATTGTGACTATCCCAGTTTAATTGATATTCATAAATTTCATAATTAGGAACTGCCTTATCTTCATTCCAATCAAGAAGGTCGTATACTACAGAATAATAGTATTTGTTCAAACTTTCATTTTCCATAATATTGACTTTATCTTCTATTTTTGCATCATAATCTATGTCTTTTTTCAAATCTAAAAAATATTGCTCATTATCTTTGTTGTATTCTATGAATTGTCCGCTCACCAAAACCATTATATCTTTTAAAACAACTTTAATTATAGATAACAAAAACTCCGAATCCATTTCAGGTAAATTTTCTATAAAAAGACCTAAATCATCTTTAAGATTTTCAGCCGTTAACCCAAGCCTTACATCAATACCACCTGTAGTTAATCTATGTACACTTAATCCATGTATAATTTGTAAGGCTATATTTTTGTATTGTGCTTTAGGAAAAGTCTTGGCTACTTTTTCTTCTAACACTTCTGATTTATCCAATACTTCTTTTATTTCAAGTTCAGATCTCCTTACATAATTATCTTTAATAAATGACCAGTAAGAATCATAGGAAATAATTCCATGTGCATTATCCGGTACTTCCTTTTCTAATAATTCTTTAACTGTCATGGAAATAGTTTTAAGCACATGCCTGTTTTCTGCAATATATACTTTATTGAATACATCTATATAAGCTGGATGAATAGGATATAATTCAATATATTCATTTATTCTTTCGGACATTTCGCTGTATAGTGGGCAAAATGGCAGTATATGCTCTCTAATTTTTGCTTTTTGCTCAGGTGTTTTGTTTAATATTCTTTCGGTAACTACATAAGCTGTATCTTCTTTTCTTATAATTAATTGCTCAAACCTATCCTTAATCTTGCTCATAGTGTCGGAAACAAAAGAAAATGTAGGGTTATCAAACAGTTGCTCCTGCACTCCACATATTAGCCTAAATCTTGAAGACTTAATAAATTCACCTAATTCCCTTAAAAACCCTAAGTCCAACATTATTTGCTGCTCTTTACGAGTTTTTAGATAATCTAACAATTCATCAATTACTATCAAATATCCTTTATCGTTATACTTTGATTCAAAAGCACTCATCATTTCCGACAAGGCAGTTTTGTGATTTGTTAATGTAGAGCTGTCAGGAAATTTATAGTTTATACCTCTTTTAGATAAATCTTCTTCTATTTCGTTGATAATAATATTTCTTAAACTGGTATCAACTGCCCCGGTTTCTATTCTTAAGACTTCGAATCTTCCGGCTATTGGTTTAATATGTTCAGCGAATTTCTTGTTTCTGATATATTTTACGTTTTCTCCATCATTTGCAACAGCAGAAATTAGGGACATAAGGTGGCTTTTACCTGTACCATAGTTGCCCACTATCAGAACCCCTTTGTTGTCAACTACCTCGTCTAACTGCAGTTGACTAAGCAAACCATAATTTAGCTTGTCCGCCATTTCATCCGACATAACATAAGTTTCAACCAAGCTCTTTGCTTTGTCTTTATCTGCTGCAGATTTTAATTCTATAACTGTTTCGATTGGATTGAAATTAATTAATTCTGAATATTTCACAAATTTTCCTCCCTTATCTTAAGCATATTATATTATAGTTATTTATTTCATACTTTTTATAATCTTCATATTTTGGTTCAGAATATATGAGGTTGTTTGAATCTAATTTACCAGACCACTGTACTATAACGGTCTTATTTCTCGACAATTGAATAAACAATTTTATAATATCTAACCTGTATGAAGGATTAAACAGGATATCTATATTGGCAACAATAATTTCACTTGCATTTATTTTAGAAAAAATATGTTCAATAACTTTTCCTACTTCTATGTTCCTTCTATTTTGGTCAATTTTAATTAGCTCAGAGGATAGTATTTCTCCTAATTCTAAGGTTTCAAAATCCTTGAACTTAGTTTTAATTGTTTCTAAATCCAAGAGACTTATAATTGGATAATCGTTATAAACTTTTAATACCTTTTCTATTTCATACAAACTACATTTAATACTCATTTTATCACCTTTTATTGTTATTTACAAATCAATAATATCCCTAACTTATCACGATAAATTTCATATTGCATCAACATTATGTTGTAGCAGCTACTTCCTCACCATCAAAACCTAAATTTATTCCGCTTAAGACTGTTTCAAATTTTTGTTCCTTACTAGGTACGCCATATTTATCTAATAACATAAATATGGTTTGAACTTCGGCCAAATGTGTTTGAGTGAAATATATAGAATTTTCTGAGTCTATAGCTATTTCGTATTCGCCATTTTCTCCATAAGCATATTCGTCATCAATATCCCAACATAAAATTTCTTCCAAAATTTCATTTTTAAATACATCCTTATTTTTATCCCGCAACATTTTATATTTTCCGGCACAATTTCTACATAGACATAAGTTAAGCTGATTCATTTCTATACCATAATTAGCTATAGCCGTAACTTCAACTTGCTCAATAGGTTCTTTACACATCTGGCATATCCTAACATTACTTTCATTGGTATACATTCCCATAGCATAAGACCGTACAGTAACCGGATTTTTGCTTACCCTTAATTGTCTCCACACCTTATGGTACTTTATAGGGTCAGCACAGAAGAACTCTTGTCTTACATGTTCAATCAAACTTTCTCTGTTATTAATCATTTTAGCTGGGAATTCTTTAGAAACCCAATCATTTGGATTAAAAAAAACAGCTTCAGGTTCTTCATCATCTTCATCATCTTCATAGTCCTGTTCCTCAGTAAGTGACATACCATATTTTCTTGCAAGTTGTTGTAAAAGTATTTTCTGATCTTTTTCCTCCATAGAATTGACAAATTCATATGCTTCTGCCTTTTTATCTAAGTCTTTTTCTATAAATCCTAATGTATCATAGGCATCCTTATCATCAATCACTTGTCCGTAAATTGTTGTATTCAAATCATATTTTGACATATCTGCTGTTGAGCATAATTCTTCATTTTTATTATAAAGCCATTCATTGAGTTTTATTGTATATTCCAATATCATAGATTCTTCATTTGTATAGTATGGATTAGATTTTCTGCGACAAACTTTACCTGATAACTTACTATAATTTTTCAATAAAAATTTAAGAATTATTGCAGACTTCTCTTTCGATAAGTTATCATCAGGATTCCTTTCAATATGCTCTATATTCTCTTTTAAACAATCAATATTTATATAAGGGCAGTAATCTCCCATTGCTTGCCATGATTCATTTCCGGGACCATGGGAATTATATTTAATTCCTTCATCTATGACTTTTGATACCAATCCAAATAACTGTAATTTATTCATTTGAATTCCTTTATTTTTGTAAAAATCAAAATCTAAACGAAAATATTTGTCAGTTACTTTTCTATAATATAAATCTAAGTTTATTCCCTCAGCTGATACATCCGTATAACAATCATTAGGCATCGCAAATTTTTCTTCTCCATCTTCATCAATTACTTTTATTATGAATGCATTATCCAACATTTCCTGAATATCTCTAATTCTATACTCATTAGAATCTTCAATTAATTCAATAATCTGATTTATGTCTTCAATATATTCATCTTCATAATCATTTGGATTTTCAAATTTAATGTTATCTTCTATATCTATATATTTTTTAACAACCTTCTCTTTTACATATTGAAAATTATTGAAATCAGGTATTTGAAAGCCTTCTTTCATAAGTGTTTCAAACTCATTTGCGACTTCTTTATCTACTAATGCAGATTTTATTACATTTTTATACTGGCTTGAAGAATTCAAGTAGATATTCTCTTTATTTCCCTTAAATGCAGCTACTAACTTTCCATTTGCATTTAGGATTAAAGCTGATTCACGCAATACTTCCCATGCTCCTACTAAGCATTCTCTAATTTTTCTTTCATATGGCCCACTTCTTGTATATGAGTTCCCATATGATGAACGGGCAATAGTATAAGAATTTTCTCTATATTCAGATAAAAATCTGTAAAATTCTTTTATATTCTCAAACTCCTCTCCACCATACTCTATTTTCTTACTATTATATTTAGATAACTTATTAGCCCACAACTCAAGATTGAATATATGTACATGCAAATCATCATTCAACCAAGTATAATACTCTGTGAAATTTATTTCCTTAACATTGTTAAATTGAACAAACGACTTTATACTTAAAAACGAATCTTTAAACAATCCCTTATCAGCAAAATCAGCTATTTCAAAAGGTACTGTCATGCATAACTCGTCTGGTCTTTTGTAATTACCTGATTTATCAGGCAATAAATTATTTTGGCAAAATGTAGAGGTTATTCTTTCTCTAAAGTTTGGGATGCTTTCATCTTGCAAAGCAACTAATAATATTCTTCTTATGAACATCTGAGTAATTAGATTTCTATTTCGTAGCTCAAGCAAAGATTCACATATTAAATCCCCTAATTTGTCAAATATGTATCTATTGTAATCAGATGGTTCCATTAATTTTTCTCTGGATACTGCTGTTTCAAATGATCCATGGATTAAAAACGGAAATTTTGTCTCATCCTTTGTAGGGAAATATACCCATACATTTGTATTAGACATTTCATTAATATTATTAGAACGTGCATTTATTTTATATGCAACACTAACATTTGCATCTCTCATATCTGGGTGATCAAATATTTTAGTAAATTTTATATACTTTGATATTTCCTCTTTGTTGCCATATTCCGTTCCTTCAATTCGGCAGGTTTTAATATTTGAATCATTTTTTGATTCTTCTAATTTAATTAGTGCATATTTAGCATTTGTTTTGTTGGTTTTATCAACCCAGTATAGTCGCTTGATGTGTTTTAAAAATAATAGTATTTCTCCATTTAAATCCTGTAATTTCTTGAGTACGTCATCGCCATTAATCTTTATGATTTTAGCATTAGCATCTTTTTTTTCAAAAGGAATAATTATTTTGGTCAAATGTTTATCTTTTATAAAAGGTGAGAATTTACTTCCGGAATTAAGCGGATAAACCAGTGATTTCTTCTCATTGTAATAGTTCCATCCATTTTTAATTTCTTCAGGAAGTAAATAATTTTTGATAAAAAAAGCCTCCTTATCCGAATATATTTCTGGTTGATAAGTATATTTATAAACTGATTTAAAACCCATTCCAAATTTTCCGATTGTTTGTGCAGAATTTAGGTCCTTTGTTCCCATTAACATTGATGAAACACCTCTTACATCATTTTCATCAAATGGCTTTCCATTATGGTAAAATACTAATTTTTCCTTGTAGTATTCAAATACAACCTTAGTAGCCTTTTCATCTTCTGCATTTTGCAATAATTCATAAACAAAGTGATTACTATCTGAATAATGACCTGCTAACAATGCCTCATATTTCTGTGGTTCGCGTGTCAATGCTTTCCATTCATCCTGATTAATCTTATATATGGCTTTATAATTTATATGTCCCATTTTATCCCCCTGCTTTATTCAATATGTAATATACCCTTCACTAACAAATTTGTATGAATATCCGCCTTACTTATAACTTCTTTAAATTTAGCTTCTTGACTTTTATAATCTTTTTGTAGCTTATCTAATTGCGACATTCTCATTCGTTTAATTTTTTCATCTTCAGCTCCAGAAACCATTGTTTTTAGTATTTCAGCTCTCTGATTATATGACTGCTTAATTTGATCCATTCTATAATTGCAATCATCATTAACAATTTTTATATATATTTCTTTTTCAGCCTGCCATTTATCATAATGGAGCTTATCCATAGACTCCCACTTTTCATTATATTTAGAAGTATCTATTTCGCATTCTGAAGCATATTGAAGATATCCCAGTAAGTAGTCAGAAGCATAATTGTTTTCACTAATTGCAATCATTTTGATATCAGGTCTAAGCCCAACATATTTCCAGGCATAAATTAAAAATTCATAATCTCCTTTAGGAAGTGTATCTTCTACAACAGTTATGCCAATTTCACATGGAAAAGTATTACTTTCATATTCAGCGGCTTGTATCACTAATGGATGCATCTGTGTTAAAAATGTAGTTTCCCTGTTGTCTTTTGCATATGTACTATCAAACGTTATTGATAAATTTGGCTTGTCTGATTTTAAATAAGCCATCCACAACTTACTTGCATTATTATTGTTAGTTGGTGGTTTTTCCTTAAGGCTATTCAATAATAATTGGCGTTTGTCTGATGCCAATCTCAGGCTTTTAAGCTCTGATTTACCGCGTATATACTCACCCTCGCCTAGAAAATCATTTAAATACATTTCTGTCATCTCTTTAATACTTTGAGATGAAATCCATTCATTTTCTGCGTCTTGAACATCTTTATTGATGATGTAATTTGATAAATCAAAGCCAAATAATGTTTTTTCATCTTGCTCAAGCTTTTGCATTTCCTTTATTTTCATTACCTCATTATCTGCCATTTTCTCTATTTTAAAATTTCTTTCTTCATCAGTAAGCTCAGAATTAAACATAATTTGCATTATTTGCTCACTAATATCTCCAAGTATTTCTGAACAATCACCTATACTTTCTTCAAATACACCTATCTTACTTAAACAGCGATCATAAATCACCGCATCAATTGTACCTGAAGTAATAATATTATAAATTTTAACCGTATCGCTCTTTTGACCCCGTCTATCTATACGACCTATTCTCTGTTCTATTCTCATTGGATTCCATGGCAAATCATAATTAATCATTGAATCACAAAATTGATAATCTAATCCTTCACACCCGACTTCAGAAAATAACAGTACATCAATAGCATCTTGTTTATCTTTATCAAGCATAAAACGTCTGCGAAATTCAAATCTATCTTCATCTGCTACTGAGCCGTCCACTTGCTCCACTCTAATTCCGCGTTTTTTTAAATTTTGATTAATATATCTTAATGTATTTCTGAAAGAACTGAAAATAATTACTTTATTATTTTTTTCATTTTGTTTTTGCTTAATTACTTCGTACATTTTTTCAAATTTTGGGTCTTTGTCTGTTAGATTTTGCGATAACGATTTAATTTCATCAGCTAATTCTGACAATGTTATTGTATAGTCATCATCCTCATCAAAATCATATTCATAAATCTCCCCGTCTTCTTGAATCTGATCCAGTCTTTTATCAATAAGTTCTCTTACAAATGGAGCGATTCCATAAATGCAACTTGAAGCTTGCCTCATTATTGTACACATCATAAACCTAACACTTCTACTGCCATGTAGTTGTTTTAATGCTTTGCTTTCAAATGCAATAATAGCATTATATAAATCTCTCTGAATGCCACTGAACGGTACTTCTAATGTGGTTGTTCTCCTGATACAAAAATCTTCAATGTCTTTTCTTCTTGTTCTGTTAATAATATTATTGAAGGAGTGTAAGCCCTCTATCATTGATAGTGTATCTATCTTTTCTTCACGTGTAATAACTTCTTTGTCAAGATATTTATATACCTTTTCAAAGTTAGGTATATGTTGAATAACATTTCTTCCCCAAGTAGTATTTAGTATTCGTGAAATCTCTGTCCTACAATTCTCTTGCCATCCATCATCTTGAGTTCTTACAATATGCAACAAGTTATTAATGTATCTATTCGGTTCGGACATAATTTTAAATGTGTCTTTATCAAAAACTATATCTGGTCTTAAGA
>ENA-UOOR01002114-UOOR01002114.1-fermentation-metagenome-genome-assembly--contig:-NODE-2114-length-21112-cov-4.679821_pt1 | contig 21112 bp, 22 predicted proteins | sample MGYA00245780_ERZ724029 | MGnify/ENA primary metagenome ERZ724029 (study PRJEB28704, sample SAMN03018315) | fermentation metagenome | biome: anthropogenic terrestrial biome; feature: soil; material... | reverse complement strand
CGGGATAAACTATGTTATAATTTCAATAATTGAATGGATGGTAAAATGTGAAAGATAAAATGACAGAAAAAATTAGACTGCAAAAATACATGGCACAGTGCGCTGTGGCCTCCAGACGGCATGCCGAGGAGCTCATCAGATCAGGAAATGTCCGTATGAACGGCCAGGTGGTCACCGAAATGGGCGTATTGGTTTCAGAGGAAGACAGGATTGAAGTAAACGGGAAAGCAATAAAAAGAGAGCAAAACGTGATCTACATTATGCTTAATAAGCCATCAGGCTATGTGACAACGGTTTCTGATCCGGAAGGCAGAAAAACTGTTCTGGATCTTATTGAGGGAGTTCAGGAACGCATTTATCCGGTGGGCCGTCTTGATTATGATACCACCGGACTTTTGATTTTAACAAACGATGGGGAGTTTGCCTATCAAAGCACCCATCCGGGGCAGGAAACTACAAAAACCTATTTGGCTGAAGTTGCGGGCAGCCCTTCGGAGAAAACACAGCTTGCTTTAAGAAGAGGTGTGATGCTCGACAAAAGGCGGACTTCACCTGCAAAGGTGGAGATCGTTGAAATGAAGGAAAAGAGTACTGTGTTGAAAATTGTCATACACGAGGGCAGAAACAGGCAGGTTAAACGTATGTTCGAAGCTGTGGGCCACAATGTTCTGAGGCTTAAAAGAACTGCCGTCGGCAAATTGACGCTGGGTGATTTAAAGCCGGGGCAATGGCGATTTTTGGCACCACGGGAAGTAAAACTCGTCAGGGGAGAAAGAAATGGGTAACCGTTCAGAAAACAATAGCAGGGTAAAACCGATTTTTGCATATCTCAGGAATTCCATCAAATTTTACGATACCCAAAATCCGTTGGTAGCACGATTTGTTTTTCTGCTGATGCTCGCCGTTATTTTTGGCGGATATCTTTTTGCCAGACCCTATACGGAGACTTTTTATAAGGCATTTGAGCAAATAAGCCGCCAGCTTCAAAGCCAGCTTGAAAATAAAACGCTGGATCTGTCCCTGATCGGTTCCGATCTTTATACCAGTATGATCAATTCCTTTATGACGGGCATTCTCATTATACTGGTCATCAATGTATTTTCCTTTATCGCGGGGTTGTTTTATGAAAGCTATTACTATTTCAGCTTGATTCGGCCGTCTCAGAAGGGCAGAGAGAGTATTTTGATTTTTTTGAGGCGTTTGCCCAAGCTTATTATTTTTAATATCATGTATTACCTTCTCATTTTACTGGTAGTGCTTATTATCATGATCGTGACGGGTTTTGCTGCCATGCTTGCCCCGTTTTTCCTTATTTTGTTCATTGCACTGCCTTTTTTCATTATCGTGCTGAACACTTTGTATATTTTTAAGGATTTATTGATTCTTGAATTTGATGTGGGGGTTTTTCGCAATTTTAAAATGTCTCCGGCCCTTACCAGGGGCAGCAGGAAAAATATTATTCTGAACGCCCTATGGCCTGTTTGCATGGGCTGGATCCTGAATACTTTTGCCGCCGGTGTTGAAAACCCTCTATTATCACTGTTTATTACTTCTTTCTTAGAAGTTATTATTCTGCTGTTTTCTATCAGGCTGAAAGTGCTTATGTTTATTGATGCGGCTTTCATAGAAAAAAAGGAGAATCCGGAAGTGGAAACCATGGCTTAAGGCCATGGATAAATATTCATTTTTATTGACACAATCTGACCCATAACATTATAATTTTTGTATCAGATCGGTAGGAGGACAATTTTATATGCTCGAGTTTAAGGAAATAGAAAAAGTGGATCCGGAGGTTGCACAAGCTGTTTATCACGAAATCAGCCGCCAGAACAACAAAATTGAATTGATCGCATCGGAGAATTTTGTAAGCAAGGCTGTTCTTGAAGCAGCGGGTACACCTTTAACCAATAAATATGCGGAAGGATATCCCGGAAAAAGGTACTATGGCGGCTGTGAGCATGTGGATGAGATCGAAAACCTTGCTATCAGCAGGGCCAAAGAACTTTTTGGCGCGGAGCATGTCAATGTGCAGCCCCATTCCGGTGCCCAGGCCAATATGGCTGTTTTTTATACTGTTTTGAATCCCGGCGATGTGTTTATGGGAATGAACCTCGCTCATGGTGGGCACCTGAGCCACGGCATGTCCTTGAATATGTCGGGCAAGTATTTTAAGCCTGTCCCTTATGGCGTCAATGAAAAAGATGCCAGAATCGATTATGAGGCTTTAAGAAAAACAGCCCTGGAAGTAAAACCAAAGCTCATTGTAGCCGGGGCGAGCGCTTATTCCAGGATCATTGATTTTAAGACATTCCGGGAAATTTGTGATGAAGTCGGCGCCTATCTTATGGTGGACATGGCCCATATAGCCGGGCTTGTTGCGGCAGGCGTGCATCCGAGCCCTGTACCCTATGCGGATTTTGTTACTACCACCACTCACAAAACCCTTAGAGGTCCCAGAGGCGGCATGATTTTGTGCAAAGAGAAGTATGCGAAAGCAATTAACCGCTCGGTGTTCCCCGGCATCCAGGGAGGACCCTTGATGCATATTATAGCAGGCAAGGCAATCTGTCTGAAAGAGGCGTTATCCCCTCAGTTTAAGGAATACCAGCAACAGATTGTGAAAAATGCACAGGTGCTTTCCAAAGAGCTTATGGCCAAAGGTTTTGATATTGTATCGGGCGGAACCGATAATCATTTGATGCTGGTTGACCTTACGAAAAAGGGCATTTCGGGCAAAGACGCTCAAATGATGCTGGATGAGGTCATGATCACAGTAAATAAAAACGGAATTCCTTTTGATACCCAAAGTCCTGCCGTTACCAGCGGTATACGGGTCGGGACACCCGCCGTTACCACCCGGGGCATGAAGGAAGCAGAAATGAAGGAGATCGCAGCTCTCATTGATATGGCCCTGAGCGGAGGATTCGAAAGCAACAAAGAGGCTATAATAGCAAGAGTGGGTCAACTGACAGCTCGCTTTCCGCTTTACTGATATGAGGGTTGAATATCAATGAAGCTGCCGCTGCGGCAGCAAGGCAATTTTATTCAAAGTTCATTGACAAAGCAGTTTCAAGTGAGTATAATATTTCATGTTGACCTTCTGGAAGCCTAGTGCCTGAAGGAGGGTTTGATTTGAAAATTGACATAACTTCGATCGTAAAGAACAGCGGCGGCACCATTCAGATTTCAGAAAAGGAATCCATTGAGATTCTGGGAACGGGGCTGGGTACGGTAACCTTTAAAGGACCGGTCGAGTTTAATGGATCTGTCACCAATTTTAACGGCATGCTTCTTTTAGAAGGTGTTGCCAGATTAAATTACACTACTACATGTGACAGATGCGGCGAAGATATTGAAAAAGAGCATGTTGCCCGTATTGATGAGGAGATCATTGAAAGATCACGGACAGTAGATGAGGCCGAAGAAAACTTGGAAGATGATCGATTCGCCTATAGCGGCAATGTGCTTGAACTGGACAGAATATTGGCTGACAGTCTGATTACAAGCATACCCATGTCTCATTTGTGCCAAGACGACTGTCCTGGATTGTGTCCATTATGTGGAGCTAAGATGAAGGGGGAAAGCTGTGACTGCAGTAAGCAGGATCCGGTAGACCCACGATTTGAAGCATTAAAAGGCTTTTTTGATTAAAGGCAGGAAAACAGCAGGAATGCTGATTAATGCAGACACTGAACGGAGGTGTTACAAATGGCGGTACCAAAGAGTAAAATTTCGAAGCAGAGGAAGCGTAAGAGAAGAACTCATTATAAGCTTTCAGCGCCGAATCTGGTGGCATGCAAGAAGTGTCATGCGCTTAAGCTTCCGCACGTAGTTTGTAAGGAATGCGGATACTACGACGGCAGGGAAGTAGTAAAAGTATCAGAGGATAAGTAAAATCTCCGGAGCATTCCGTATAACTATCGACAAAAAGTAGTAGCAGCTTGATCTAAGCTGCTATTGTTTTTTTATCCGGAGATAATGGGAAGAATGAGAGCAAACGGCCTTATTGTTATGAACAGGAGAGTACAGCATGCATAAGATCGAAATAGCGGGCATCCAGAAAGGCAGTATTGCCGAGGAGTTGGGCATAGAGACGGGAGACGTTCTGATTTCAATCAATGAGATTCCAATCAAGGATGTTTTTGATTATCGTTTTTATTGTACCGACTCCCAAATAACAGTAGAAATTGAAAAAAAGAACGGTGACCGCTGGCTGTATGATATCGAGAAGGATGAGGCGGAGGATCTGGGGCTGGATTTCGAAAATTCACTTCTGGATGAAGAAAAGAGCTGCCGGAATAATTGCGTTTTCTGTTTTATTGATCAGCTTCCCAAGGGAATGCGGGACACCCTTTATTTTAAGGACGATGATGCCAGGCTGTCCTTCCTTTTCGGCAATTATATTACCATGACCAACCTCACCGATGAGGAAATTGATCGGATCATCCGTTACCGCATGTCTCCTGTCAATGTCTCGGTTCATGCCACCAATCCGGAGCTTCGTAAAAAGATGTTAAATAACCGTTTTGCAGGAGATATTCTGGAAAAGGTTCAGCGCTTTACAAAAAGCGGCATCACGGTCAACACCCAGATTGTTCTTTGCCCCGATCTTAATGACGGGGAGGAGCTTGACAGAACCATCGGTGATTTAGCGCCCCTTTACCCGGAGCTTCACAGCATATCGGTTGTGCCTGTAGGCCTTACCAGATTCAGAGAAGGGCTTGCTCCCCTGAAGGCTTTTGATAAAGAGAGGGCTGGCAAGGTTGTGGCGCAGATTTATGGCTGGCAGGAGAGACTGCTGAAAGAACATCAAAGCCGTATCGTATACCTGGCAGATGAGCTGTATATTCTTGCTGAGCAGGAATTGCCGCCTTTTGATGCCTATGAGGATTTTCCGCAGATTGAAAACGGTGTGGGCATGGTTGCATCTTTTGCCTATGAAGTAGATGAAGCGCTGGCAGAACTCCGGCCTCAAAAGCGGACTGCCGGAAAAACGGTCAGTATTGCCACAGGCGTTTCGGTTTATCAGCATATGAAAGACATCGCCGGCCGCATTGAGAAAGAGACCGGCATTAAAATTCTGCTCTACCCTGTGGAGAATGATTTCTTCGGACGGGGCGTTACAGTGACAGGCCTCCTGACAGGTTCTGATCTTCTGAGAGAGCTTAAGGGCAAAGAATTGGGTGAAAGGCTCCTGCTCAGTAAAAATATGTTTAAGGCGGGAACTGCCACCATGCTGGACGATATCACTGCCGGCCGGTTGGAAAAAGAGCTGGGCGTTGAAATCCAAATCGTTGACAACAGCGGACAGGCTTTTGTGGATACTCTTGTCCAAATATGACGATTGCTTTACTTTTTATGAAAAAGATTAACCTTTTTAAACCTTCGCGAATATACTGTAACTGACAGGAGCTGGCACGGAGGTTATGCACATGAAGATAGTCGTGCTTAAGATGCCCGGATTCCTGGGAGGAATACTCAGGCGCTTATTTAAAATTCACTAGTGTGGGCATGAGATGGAAACAATAAAAAATGTGGCACATATCAGCCACATTTTTTATGTTAAAATTCTTTTATACAGATTTGGTCATTCTGCTGGAACGCAGGCATCTGGCACAAATATTCATGCTTTTGGAAACACCGTCAATAGTGATCTTGATCTTCTTTATATTAGGCTTCCAGACTCTGTTACTTCTTCTATGAGAGTGACTGACTTTTATGCCGAAATGTTGACCCTTTTCGCATATTTCGCACTTTGCCATTTGTAAACACCTCCCTGCACTCCGCGTGATGAACGAAGGAATATATTATTAATTACTCTGATTAACAGCAAAGAACATTTTATCACAACCATTATCCCGATGGCAACTATTTTCAAAAATAATATTCAATTCGTATCGTAATATGAAAAATATTTTGCCCTAAGCATGTGCCTGTAGAGCGAGTTAAAGTACGCCGCTCAAGCGAAACCGTCAGGGTTTCGCTTCGCGCCGCTCCGCAATCCTGCTCCGCTTCTGCACTTTAACATCGCTCCGGCATTAGATTACGAATCGAAGAAGAGTAATCTGCGGTCTTATGGAATTTATGAGGATTGGATTAAATATCCCGGCATTTTTGTGTGGCTATCAATCCTATGGCAGCCAGTATTGAAACCAGAGCCATACTGCCGATGGTCAGAATACAGATCCTGATGTCCAGCAGAAAATGATCCTTTAGCGTTGTCCAGCCGCTGATGAGGCCGAAGACTATAAATAATGCGGCCGATACATATGCGATAACACGTTTTGGAATACATTTGATAATCAGGCAGCCGGCCATAAGGCCGAGACAATCCGTTGCCATTAAGCCCAGTGTGGCGCCCAAAAACACACTTAAAGGGTTATCCGGATATAATGCGGCAAATGAAAAGGTGGAAAGCTGGGTCTTATCTCCAAATTCAGCCAGGAAAAAAGCCAGGCTTATGGCCGGTATCACTTTTTTTGTAAGAGCGGTACTCTTGCCGTCATCGCTATTTTCATCTTTCAGCGATAAAAGACCAAAGAAAATGAAAAGGATGGAAGCGCCGGCCCGGACAGAATCCTGAATAATTTGAATGCCTCCGATTACCGTACCTAAAAGAACCGCTAAAAAGTTCAGAAAAAGCGCTGCAATGGCGATCCCCCAAAAAACCTGTGCAGGACGGTATTTTGAAGCCATCATCATGACCAGAAGCTGAGTTTTGTCACCCATTTCCATGATGAATACCATGAAAAGAGTGGTAAAAAAAATTGCAATATTAAATTCCATAGCAGCTCCCCGCCTTTTCCGGCATCGGCCATGTACGAGTAATCTTGTCTGATTTAAGTTGATGCGTCAGGGGGGCTAATTATTACCGAAAATTAAGGGCAATCAAAAATATTAAAGAAGCACCAGGGTGATACCGTTATTATACCTGCCCAAATCCCTGTCGTTCCGCAGTTGGCCGCAGCAGTCGAGCATTTTAATGGTATCGGCTGAAAAAATTTCAAAGTTTTCACCGGGAATATAGAGTTTTATGACACCCCGGCTTTTTAGCCGCTCCAGCTCTTTTCGGACGGCAACTCTTAACACGCCTCCCACCCCTGAGGATCCGTAGCCGTGAATCAGCTTAAGCGCCTTTACACGCTGGGCTTTATACCGGGTAATCTCCGAGGATAAAATCCGCAGAGCCACATCTTTGGTGGGCCTGCCGTCTTCCAGATTAATTGTGACATATTCCATAAATTCACCTATCCTAAGCTTTGTGATAAAAAGTCTTCAAAAATCGGGTTAAACTTAACTATTATAAATATAGCATGTTTCGGTATGTCAGCGGAGCAGGATTGCGGAGCTGCCGAATAAAATCCCGGACGGATTTTCTTGAGGGCGTACGAAACACCACTCGTGGCGCTAAATTACAAATCAAAGATTTCGAACGGATGCCTGGGAGCATTGAAACATTTCATGTTATAATAATTTTAATTTGGAATTTCTTTTGGGGTGGTAGTATGTCCCAATCGGTTTTAGACCGGTCGTTACAATATATAAAAGGCGTTGGCGAAGCTAGGGCGAGGCTTTTTTCAAAGCTGGGCCTATTCACGGTTTACGATGTATTAACTTATTTCCCAAGGAGCTATGAAGACAGGACTGTTCTTAAAAAAATTAATGAGGTCGTGGATGGGGAGGAGTGCGGTATCCGTGCATCCCTTATTGCCGAGGCCTCCGAAATAAGGCCGAGGAAGAATCTGCGCATAACCAGGGCGCAGGTTTCGGACGGCTCCGCATTTTTGACTCTTGTCTGGTTCAACCAAAGTTATATTAAGAACAGCCTTCAAGTCGGAGGGGACTATATCTTTTTCGGCCGGGTCAAAAAAATGGGAATGCGCGTCGAAATGCATAACCCCGTTATCGAAAAAGCCGAACAGGTGGGAAGGAATACCGGGCGGATTGTTCCGGTATACCCGCTTACTAAAAATATAACCCAGACGTATCTTCGGAATCTGATCCAAAATGCCATAAGCCTTACCCGGGGTCAGCTTGAAGATGTCCTGCCCAATGGCTTAAGGCAGGATTATAAGCTTGGTGAAGTCAATTTTGCCTATGAGCAGATTCATTTTCCCCAAAGCCTGTCCCATATGGAGCAGGCGAGGCGAAGGCTGGTGTTTGAGGAACTGCTTCTGCTGCAGCTGGGCCTCATGCATATGAAGGGGACAAGCTCCAACCAAAAGGGCATTTCCTTTAAACCTGTTGATATGACGCCTCTTTTGAGCAAATTGCCTTTTTCACTTACCGGGGCCCAGAAGAATGTTTTTTCTGAGATTGAGCGGGATATGGAGTCTGATAGAAGGATGAACCGGCTTATTCAGGGAGATGTGGGCTCAGGAAAGACCATCGTTGCTGTCATGGCCCTTTACAAGGCTGTTAAAAGCGGCTGTCAAGGCGCCTTCATGGTACCTACGGAAATTCTGGCCGAGCAACATTACAAAAGCGTCCAGCCTCTTTTAAGCCAGCTTGGAATCAGGGTGCGCCTCTTGACCGGAGGCCTGAAGAAGAAAGAAAAGGAAGAAGTGAAGAGCCTTTCTAGGCAGGGAGAGATCGATATTATTATTGGCACCCATGCTGTTTTAGAGGATGACACCGAATTTTCCCAATTGGGGCTAGTGGTTACAGATGAGCAGCATCGTTTCGGTGTGCGGCAAAGGGCGAGGCTTTCGGGAAAGGGTGAAAATCCCGATTTGCTGGTTATGACGGCCACACCTATTCCCAGAACATTATCCCTGGTTCTGTACGGAGATCTGGATGTGTCTGTGATAGATGCTCTTCCGCCCAATAGAAAACCAATTAAGACCTATACTGTTGGTGAATCCATGCGAGACAGGATTTACCAGTTTATCAGAAAGAATGTCCGGGAGGGCCGGCAAGCCTATATTGTATGTCCCCTGGTGGAGGAATCCGACGAGATCGATGCCGAATCGGCCGAAGGCCTTGCGGAACGTATCAGGGACAATGAGCTTCGAGGGCTCCGGGTAGGGCTTATACACGGAAAGATGAAATCCCTTGAAAAGGAAGAAATCATGCACAGGTTTGTGAACGGCACTCTGGATATCCTGGTTTCCACGACAGTCATAGAGGTAGGCGTAAATGTTCCCAATGCCACTATCATGGTGATCGAAAACGCAGAACGCTTTGGCTTAAGCCAGCTTCATCAGCTTCGGGGCCGGGTGGGAAGAGGCGTTCACCAATCCTATTGCATCCTGTTTAATCGGAGCAAAAGCGGGATTTCCAAACAGAGAATGGAGATTATGACCGAGAGCAATGACGGGTTTGTCATCGCAGAAAAGGACCTGGAGCTCCGGGGGCCCGGGGATGTGTTCGGCGTCAGGCAGCATGGTCTCCCTGAGTTTAAAATAGCCAATCTGTACAGGGATATGGAAGTATTGAAGGAAGTTCAAAAGGCTGTCCGAGAAATTACTGATAAAAATTTACTGAATGGAAATGATGAATATAAGCTTTTAAAGGAAAGGCTTGGCCGGATGTTCAGTGAAACATTCAGGGAGGTTTCCTTAAACTAAAGCGGGGGAGAAATATGCTTCGAATTATTGGCGGCACTGCCCGCGGAATCCGCATTCAAACGCCGGATACCATAAAGACCCGTCCGACACTGGACAGGGTAAAAGAATCCGTATTTAACATTCTCATGCCCTACATAGGCGATACCGTGGTGTTAGACCTCTTTTCCGGCTCGGGAAATTTGGGTATCGAGGCCTTAAGCAGGGGGGCAAAATATGCAGTTTTTGTAGACGAGAGCAAAATCTGCCGAAGGGTTATAGCCGAAAATCTTAAAAAGACGAAATTCCTTGAGCAATCTTTTATTCTAACCATGGATGTCTTTCGTGCATTGAAATTTCTTAAGGAAAAAGGGGAGAAATTCGACATCATTTTTATGGATCCGCCATATAATATGAATTTTCTTTCCAAAACTCTTCAAATGATAGATGATTTTGGTATAATAAATGAAGATGGAATTATAGCCTGCGAGCATGACGAGGTTGAGATGTCTCCGGAGCAAGTGGGAGGCCTTTCAAAAGTACGGACTAAAGCGTATGGCGATACCATGTTTTCATTCTATGTGGAGTCTGGCCAAGGCTAAGACGGTATGGAGGAATCAGCGTGCTAACTTTCGTTTATCCTGGAAGTTTTGACCCCGTAACCAATGGACATTTGGATATTATCAATAGGGCTGCAAAGATCTGCGACAGACTGATTGTTGCAGTGGTTGTTAATATGAATAAAATCCCGGCTTTTACTATAGAGGAGAGGCTTGAGCTTTTGCATCTTGCTGTGGGAAACCGGAAGAATATAGAAATTACCAGTTATTCAGGGCTCCTTGTGGACTTTATGAAGGAAGTCGATGCCAAAACGATTATAAAGGGGCTTCGGGCGTTGTCTGATTTTGAATATGAGATGCAGATGGCCATGCTGAATCATAATTTGGATGAAGATATCGATACGCTTTTTATGATGACAAGTATACAGAACTCATTTTTAAGTTCAAGCGCCATCAGGGAACTTGCCAGATACGGTGCAAAAATTGATGATTTTGTTCCGAGCCAAATCGCCGATATAATAATTAGAAAACTAAACAAATGATTAAAATTTGTGGAGGTCACAAAAATGGAATTACTAGAGCTTTTAGAACAGCTGGAGGATATCGTTGACAGCGGTATGAACATTCCCCTTTCCGGCGGTAAATGTATAATGGATAGAGAAACAGTACTCGACCTGATTCAGGAAATTCGTCTGAAGCTTCCGGATGATATTAAAACGGCCAAGCGCATTACCGATGAGAAGCAGAGAGTGCTCATGGAAGCCCAGCAGGAGGCGGAAGATATTATCAACAATGCAGAGGCACGCATTGCTGCGCTGGTAGATGAAAATGAAATTACCAAAAAAGCTTATGAACAGGCAGAGATTATCATTTCAAACGCTAAAAAGAATGCCAGGGAGATCCGGCTGGGAACCCGCGAATATGCTGACGGCATCCTAAACAAGGTAGAGGAAATTATGGAAGAGACCCTGGATGTCATAAAGGTGAACCGCCAGGAATTAAAGTAATCACAAATTTCAATCTTGCATGAGGAACCCTTAAACCAGTAGAACCATATTTTGTAACTATAAAAATGGGGAGCGGCTATTTGCAGCCGCTCCTGTTTCATTTGATCGTTTGTTTTTTTCTGCGATTACCGCTTTGATATGGAGCAATGACAAGGGAAATCAGCAAGAGCCCCACCGTAAAAAGCCTTATGCCTGAAAAATTAAAGGGAAAGCCGAATGTTATATTGGCCGTCTCTACGGTCATAGGTGCAAGAGTGGTTACAGCCAGCGTTATAAAAAAGGCAATGATTCCATGGAGCAGCTTGCCTGCAAATAAAGTTCGGTATTTGGCCTGTGTGTCCTTCATAATGCCCATAATCTGCATGTGCACGGAAAAACCGGCAAAGCCGACAATCAGGGATACCGCAGCCAACTGCAAATGAACTGCTATACCGTTTAACCGGCTGATAGCCTGTGCACCCGATGTAATTTCCATCAGTCCTCTTAAAACGGCTGAGATGAATTCAGAAGCGGCAGGCTGAGAACTCGCACAGAACAGTCCGACCATTTGGCCTAACAGCGAAAAGAGGCCCAATCGTGAAAGCAATTCTGTTAAGACAGCGAATAAAACGATGTAACCCGTCAGCTTCAGGCAGAGGATGGCGGACTCTTCGATGGCCGAAGGAATCATCAATAAAAACCGGGCCGGCTTTTCCCGTTTGTGGTCGGAAGAATTCCTGATGGAGGGGGCTTGGCCTGATTTTTCCGTATCGGCCAGCCGGACGATAAAGAATGCTGCAATGATACCGGAGATCCAATGGATAGCAAGCAGCAGAAACCCTATTTTGATACTTTTAAATAATCCGGCCCCGATGGTTCCGATGATAAAAAGCGGGCTGCTGTTATTTGCCACAGCGATCATTTTACTGGCCTGTCTGCTGTCTAAAACTCTTTCATCGAACATGTCCCTGGCCAGTTTTGCCCCTGTTGGATATCCGCTTAAGTATCCTAAAAGGATGGTTACCAGCGTATAATAAGGAAGGCGGAAGAATTTGCCTGTCAGGTATTTTAAAAAGGCAGGGCAGGAAAATCCGGAAAGATAGGGGACTGCCAATCTGGATAGTACAAAAAACGGGAAGAGTGATGGTATCACCACATCCAGGCAGAGGTAGAGGGCAGTTCTTGCGGCCTCTGAAGTTTCCTTGGCAAAAAGCGACAGGATCAATGCAATAGCGGGAAACAGATAAACCACGGAGGCACCGGTTAAATTGCTTAATTTTTTCATGATCATCCTGCTGATAAAAAATCTATAGAATACATATTCGGTTGAATCTCTAAAGTTGCATTAAATACACGGCCAATGATATAATGTGAGCAATTGGAAGGGGTTGCATAATATTTATGAATAAAAGAGAAGGGAGTGTCATCATGCCTGGAGATATGAATCCCGCCGCAGATAATGATAATATTGGTGAAGTAAAAATCAGTGCCGATGTTATTACAGTGATTGCTCATACGGTTGCCAATGAGGTTGAGGGTGTTGCCAGCATGAATGCTAAAATTGCTGATAACATCTCCTCTGTTTTGGGACGCAAGAGCCCTACCAAAGGCGTCAAAGTGGAAATTGACGATAAGAAAGATGTGACCATTGATTTTTATATAGTGGTAGATTACGGTGCACGTATTCCTGATGTGGCCTGGAGAATCCAGGAACAGGTGAAATCGGCTGTCGAGAGCATGACTGGGATGAATGTGGCAGCCATTAATATACATGTAGAAGGTGTCAGTTTCGAAAAGGACAAGGAAGAGCAGAAGTCGGATGAACCATCTAAATAACTTGAATTGAGGGTATTATGTTCGGATATGTTGAACCAGATAAGCCGGAGCTCAGAATGCGTGAGTTCGACGTTTTCCGCGGCTATTACTGCAGCCTGTGCCAAACTATAGGACGCCGCTACGGACAGGTGCCCCGGATTTCATTGAATTTTGATCTCACATTTCTTTATCTGCTGCTGGATTCTTTGGATCCTCTCCCTGTCATGGGGAAAAAAGACCGCTGCCTGGTACATCCTACCAGGAAGAGATGGATTGCTTTTTCTAATATTTTTGCCGAATATGCAGCCGACATGAATATCGTATTGACGTATTATAATTTAATGGATAAGTGGAACGATGAAAAAAGTATCCTTGGCGGGGCCGGTGCGGTTGTTCTGAGGCATGCCTTCAAAAAGGCCCGGAAGCTGCATCCGGAAAAATGTGCCTCCATTGAAGGCCATTTAAAAAATCTCGCCCAGCTGGAGAAAAATGGGTGCGATTCCATGGATGAAGCCGCCGAACCTTTTGCAGCAATAATGAGAGAACTTTTTGAATGCGGGCATATTAAAGATGAGAGCGAAAGAAAAACCCTGGGCTGGATGGGCTACAATTTAGGCCGGTGGATTTATATTCTGGATGCATATGATGATATGGAAGAGGATGCAAAGCAAAAAAGCTACAATCCTCTCTTAAGTCAGTACGAATTTGACGGGGCCGATATAAAAAGCTTTAAAGAGAAAACCCGCGAGCCTGTAAACTTTAGTCTGACCTATACCATGAGTGAAATTGAGAAAGCTTATTTACTGATAGGTATTGAAAAAAACAAAGGGATACTGGATAATATTCTATATTCGGGTTTGATTGTGAAGACCGACAAGGTTTTGCGAGGAAGAGGTAAAGAGAATGGCAAAGAATCCATATAAAGTTCTGGGTATTAAAGAGGGGGCAAGCTACGACGAGATTAAACGAGCTTATCGCGAACTTGCAAAAAAATATCATCCTGACAGGTATACCAATAATCCGCTGGCCGATCTGGCGGAGGAAAAGATGCGTGAAATCAATGAGGCCTATGATTCCCTCATGAAAAATACTGGAGGAGCTTATCAGTATCAGCAGGAGTATCAGCAATCCTATGACAGCAGCAATGCTTCCAGGGGCGCCGGGAATCAACAGCAGCAGTCCAGCTATCAGTATCAGAACGATAACGAGACGGAGCTGGAGCGGCAGGCCAGGACATATATTAACAGCGGCAATTTGAATGAAGCACAGAAGATATTGGATAGAATGCGGAATAAAAATGCTACTTGGTACTATCTTCAAGGCCTTATTTTTCTCAGACGCGGCTGGTATGATCGTGGATATACCAATATACAAAGAGCAGCCAATATGGATCCTGCCAATTTTGAATACCGGAATGCATTGAATAACCTTAATCAGCAATCGACAGGCTACAGGCAGAACTATTATTATAGAAATACCTACCATAACAGCCCTGATATGTGCAATTTATGTACCAACCTTTGGTGTGCCGACACCCTTTGCGAATGCATGGGCGGCGACCTGATCAGCTGTTGCTGATATCGCTTTTTTGCTCTGGTTCATAGGGAGGAATAAAAAGAATTGCAAGATCAAACAGACTTAAAGAAACCTGCGCAATCAAAGGAAAAGACACGCAAAATAGCGCTTTCTGGCATTTTGTCGGCGCTGATTGCAGTAGCCTTGCTGGTGGAATCTATTGTTCCCACAGGAAGGCTTGGTTTTTATGTCCTGGCAGCTTTCATTCTTTCGGTGGTACTATTGGAAGCAGGCGTTATCTGGGGTTGGGCGGCTTATTTTGTAGCCTGCCTGGCCGCTTTTCTGATTGTTCCCGAGAAGCTGAATATACTGCCCTATGTATTATTTTTCGGTATTTACACCTTGCTGAAATATCATATTGAGTCCATCAGAAAGCCCTGGGCCGAGATCGTCTTAAAGCTGGCCGCCTTTAATCTGTTTTTGTGGCCTGCATGGAGTATCGTGAAGTCTTTTTTGCCGCCCTATCTGACGCAGGGTATCGGCGTGCTCATTGCAGGAATCATCCTGCAGGTGGCTTTCATACTCTATGACCTGCTGCTGACAGTCTGGATCCGCTATTATTTTGAAAAAATAGCTCCCCGTATCAGAAAGGGCTGATTAAGCCTGCTAAAAATGGACTCAGGCAGAAATAGTATCAAAATTCGGCTGCGACATAGAACCAATCGTTGCAGTTTTTCTTTTTACCGGTGTAATGGAGAGTAACTATGAATAATAAAGCATTAAAAGTGCTCGAATATGACAAGATTATGAAGATGCTTAAGGAAAGAACTGTATCCAGCCTTGGGCGGTCCTTTGTAGAAACCCTGAAGCCCTTGTCCGATTTTAATGAAGTCGAGGCCATGCTGAAGGAAACGACCGACGCCGGCGCCTATCTTTGGAGAAAGGGCGGGGTGCCATTTGGAGGAATCCATGATATCCGCGCCTCCCTAAAGCGGGTCGAAATCGGCTCTACGCTCAGCATTTCAGAGCTCCTTAAAATAGGCGATGTGCTTCGATGCGGAAGAATGATCAGGCAATTTCTGACCAATGACGTACCTTCCGAGTGGGAGGGGAATATGGCTTTGGAGCTTGGCCTTCAATTATCCGCCTTCAAGCAGGTCGAAGATGCTATTTCCAATGCCATTCTCAGCGAAGAGGAGATCTCTGACCACGCCAGCCCGGAGCTTTTTTCCATCAGAAAGAGCATTCGCCAGAAACAGGATGGCATAAAGGACAAGCTTTCAGCCATCATTCGCTCTACTGAATACAAAAAGATCATGCAGGATACGGTGGTGACACTTCGCGGAGACCGCTATGTCATACCCGTTAAGCAGGAGTTCAGAAATCAGGTTCCCGGCCTCATTCACGACCTTTCCTCTTCGGGCTCTACTGTATTTATTGAACCTCTTTCGGTGGTTGAGGCCAACAATGAAATCAAGGCTTTGATGATCCGAGAGCAGCATGAAATTGAGCGGATTTTAAGGGAGCTTACAGCACGGGTTGCCGAGATTTCTCAAGAGCTTTCATTAAATGTTCAAATTTTAGGCCGGCTTGATTTTATGTTTTCCAAGGCCAAGCTTTCAAGAGACATGAACGGGGCTTGTCCCAGGCTTTCCCATGACCGGCTGGTGAAAATTATTCAAGGCCGCCATCCGCTGCTGGATAAGCATAAGGTGGTTCCCATCGATATTGAATTGGGAAGCGAATTTACAACTCTGGTTATAACCGGCCCCAATACAGGGGGCAAAACCGTTACCTTAAAAACGGTGGGGCTGTTTGTGCTCATGCTGCAGTCGGGGCTCCATATTCCCGTTCAGGAGGGCAGCGAATTTGGCCTCTTTGACAGCGTTTATGCCGATATTGGCGATGAGCAGAGCATAGAACAGTCCTTGAGCACCTTCTCCTCCCATATGAAGAATATTGTCACCATACTGGATGAAGCCGATGAAGGCTCCCTGGTGCTTTTTGACGAGCTTGGAGCAGGGACGGATCCCACCGAGGGCGCGGCGCTGGCAATTGCCATCCTGGATGGGCTTACCAAAAGAGGCATATGCACCATGGCCACAACTCATTACAGCGAGCTGAAAATCTTTGCCATGACGACAAAACATGTTCAAAACGCCTGCTGCGAGTTTGACGTGGAAAGCCTGCGCCCCACCTACCGGCTGCTTGTGGGAGTACCGGGCAAAAGTAATGCTTTTGCCATTTCTCAAAAGCTTGGCCTGGATCCCTATGTGATCCATAAAGCCAAAGAATTTCTGACCCAGGACAATATCAGGTTTGAGGATGTCTTGTCGGATATAGAAAAGAACAGAACAGAGGCGGAGCGGGACAAGGAATTGGCGGAAGCCTTAAGGCGGGAAATAGAAGGCCTGAAGGTCGAAGCCCAGAAGGAACGGGAGAAGATTGCAAAAGAAAAAGAGCGCATTCTCTCAAAAGCCAAAGAAGAAGCCAGGGGCATCATTATAGATACCCGTTATGAATCTGAGGAGTTATTAGAGCAATTGAAGGAGCTCATCAAACAGGGAAATACACAAAATATTGAAAAGGAACTGCAGGAGGCCAGAACAGGCATTCGCCGTTTGGATAATATGGAAGGTTCGCTGGTAGAGTCTTATAAGGTCCGTGACTTTGTGGAGCCGCCCAAGGATTTGAAACCCGGTGAAAGTGTTCTGATGCTGAATCTGGACCAGAGGGCTACCGTGCTGGAAGAACCCGATCAGGAAGGACAGGTTATGGTGCAGGCGGGCATCATGAAGGTGAAAGTCCATATATCCCAGTTAAAGAGAGTGAACGAACAGAAGGAATCTCTGGAAAAAATAAACCGGGTCCGGGTAGCGGGAGTGAAGGCTGCCAGTGTCAAGCTTGATCTAGACCTAAGGGGCCTAAATGTGGAAGAGGCTCTGGATAAAACTGACAAATATATTGATGATGCCGTCATTGCAGGCATCCATGAGGTCACCATCATTCACGGCAAGGGCACCGGAACACTGAGGAAGGCTATCCACGATTATTTCAAAGGCCATTCCCGCGTCGCATCCTACAGGCTGGGCCGGTATGGGGAAGGCGAAACCGGAGTCACCATAGTGGAACTAAAATAATTCTTAATGGAGTCAACGAAAGAAGGAACCCATTTTTAAAAGCAGAGGAGAAGAAATGATCGGGTTGGGTACAGTCGTCAATGTGGTTGCCGTCATCATTGGGGGAATGTGCGGGGTGCTGCTGAAAAAGGGCATTCCGGACCGGTATAAAACCACCATTATGCAGGCCATAGGCCTTTCGGTTATCATTGTAGGAATTTCGGGAGCGCTGCAGGGGATCTATTCGGTAACTTCCGAAGGAAAACTGGATCGGAATTACATAACTGGAATGATATTAAGCCTGGTAATAGGCAGTATTTTGGGAGAAGCTCTAAAAATCGAGGAGAATCTGGACAAGCTTGGGGCTTGGTTCCAAAGCCGTTTCGCCAAAGGCGAATCCAGCTTTGCCAGGGGATTTGTTACGGCAAGTCTTGTCTATTGCGTCGGCGCCATGGCCATTGTCGGATCCCTGGAAGATGGCTTGTATGGAAAGGTGGATATTCTTTTTGCCAAGTCCCTGCTAGACGGTATCAGCGCCGTGGTCTTCTCGGCCACCCTTGGCTGGGGAGTGATTTTTTCAAGCTTTCCCGTTTTGGTGTATCAGGGCTCCATTACCTTATTGGCAGGCTATCTCAAACCATTTTTAACCGATGTTGTGGTATCCCAAATGTCCCTGGTGGGCGGAGTTTTGATTCTGGCCATTGGCTGCAATTTGCTGGAGCTGAAAAAATTCAAGGTTGGAAACATGCTTCCCGCCATATTCATACCGCTCTTTTATGCGCTGATTTATAGCCTTATAGCGCCAATGCTTTTATAAGTATTTTCTGCCCAAACCGGAAAATACTTGCTGTTAGAAAAACAATTTTTGTGATTTACATCAATATCCAATGGTGTATAATAAAAAGGTATGAATGCTTGAAGTATGGTGAAACGGAAGAAAAGAGCAGGGGTGTATTTTGAAGGACATATCTATATCTTTCTTCATAATGTTTTAGTAAACTGTCGGGCATTCTGCGGAAATGCCTTTTTTTTATAGATTCTTGAATCGATCCCTCCCCATTTGCGCTGGTGAGGGTTTGACTGTATAATAATCACAATAGAAAAACGGTTAATCGCTTGAATTTGCAGATTATAACACTGACATTATAAACAAGGAGAGACGAAGATGAAAAAGCTTTTACTGGGCAACGAGGCCATTGCGCGCGGTGTCTACGAAGCAGGTGCAACCGTGGCATCGGCATATCCCGGAACCCCCAGTACAGAAATTACCGAAAACTTAGCTACATATGACGACATTTACTCCGAATGGGCCCCCAATGAAAAGGTGGCACTGGAAGTCGCCATAGGCGCTTCCATCGGCGGTGCGCGCACCGTCTGCGCCATGAAGCATGTGGGCCTTAATGTGGCTGCCGATCCTCTATTTACAGTATCCTATACGGGTGTGAACGGGGGCCTGGTCATTTTTGTAGCGGACGATCCCGGCATGCACAGCTCGCAGAACGAGCAGGATACAAGAATGATTGCCCGGGGCGCAAAAGTTCCTGTTTTGGAGCCTTCCGACAGCAGTGAATGCAAGAATTTCACCAAAGAGGCCTTCCAAATCAGCGAGGATTTTGACACCCCCGTTATTGTCCGGCTTACAACCAGAGTATCCCATTCTCAGGGGCTGGTGGATCTTGGTGAAAAGGAGAGCTACGAGCTCAAACCCTATGTAAAAAATATTGCAAAATATGTGATGATGCCCGGTATGGCAAAAAAACGCCATCCCTTGGTGGAAGAGCGCATGATCAAGCTTTCAGAATTTGCTGAGACTTCCCCGTTAAACCGTGTCGAATGGGGAGACAAAAAAGTAGGTATTATTACCAGCGGCATTTCTTATGAATACGCGAAAGAGGCGTTCGGCGGTGTATCCTACCTTAAGCTGGGCATGGTTCATCCGCTTCCGGAAAAACTGATCAGGGATTTTGCAAAGGAAGTGGAAACCCTGTATGTCATTGAAGAATTGGACCCTGTCATTGAGAATGAATGCCTGAAAATGGGCATCCGGGTGATCGGAAAATCAAGGCTCCCATTAGAGGGCGAATACAGTGCGAGCCTTCTTCGGGAAAAGCTTTTGGGTCAGAAGGCTGAAAAGTCAAACAATATTACGGCGGAAGCGCCTGCACGCCCTCCGGTTTTATGTGCGGGATGCCCTCACCGAGGTACCTTCTATGTGCTTAAAAAGCTTAAACTAAATGTTTCAGGCGATATCGGCTGTTATACCTTAGGTGCGCAGGCACCGCTGGAATCTGTTGACACGACTGTTTGTATGGGAGCCAGCGTGGGTGTGGCCCATGGCATGGAAAAAGCCAGGGGTAAGGAAATGGCCCGCAAAACCGTTGCGGTGATCGGGGATTCCACCTTTATCCATTCGGGAATAACAGGCCTTATTGATATTGTTTACAATAAGGGGACCAGTACGGTGATTATTCTGGACAATTCCATTACCGGAATGACGGGCCACCAGGATAATCCCACAACGGGCTTTACCATAAAGAAAGAGCCCACCAGGCAGGTAGATCTGGTTAAATTGTGCCAGGCTGTGGGTATTGACCGCGTCCGGGTTTGTGATCCGTACAATCTGGAGGAGTTTGAGAGAATAGTAAAGGAAGAAACCGCCGTCGATGAACCTTCGGTTATCATCGCTCAAAGACCCTGTGCGCTCCTGAAAAATGTAAAACACTATCCCCCGCTTTCGATAAATCGGGATAAATGCACTAAATGCCGCATGTGTATGAGGTTGGGCTGCCCTGCCATTGTGGACAGAGGAAATCATATCGAAATCAACAGCACCCTTTGTGTTGGCTGTGATTTATGTACCAAGGTTTGCCGTTTTGGCGCAATTGAGAAGGCAGGTGGCGCAGAATGACTGATACAGCAATTATGATTGTCGGTGTGGGCGGACAGGGAACTCTCCTGACCAGCCGTATTTTAGGATATGTAGCCGTAAATTCAGGCATGGATGTAAAGGTCTCAGAGGTCCATGGCATGTCCCAGCGCGGAGGAAGCGTGGTAACCTATGTCAAGATGGGGGATAAGGTGCATTCGCCTATTATAGAGAAAAACGAGGCCGATATTCTTTTATGCTTTGAACAGCTGGAGGCTTTAAGATGGATAGACTATGCCAGGAAGGACGCCTCCGTTATTATTAACACGCAGAAAATTGATCCAATGCCCGTCATTACAGGAAAGGCAAAATATCCGGAGAATATCATCGAAAAAATAAAAGAGGATTACCCCAATGTTATTGCGGTTCTGGCCCTTGAAATGGCCAGAGAGTGCGGCAGCATCAAGGCTGTCAATGTGGTTATGATTGGCGTGATGGCAAGAAGCATCAAGGTTGATAAGGACATCTGGATCAAGGCCATTGAAAACACGGTAAAGCCTCAATTTGTCGACATGAACATAAAAGCCTTTTTGGCCGGATACGAACAAAAATAGGCTGAAAAAACATAGGAACGATCCGATATTTTGGGATGCAAACGGGAGGTATAACCATGTTCAATGATAAACTTGTTAAAAGCCTGGGAAAA
>ENA-UOOR01002109-UOOR01002109.1-fermentation-metagenome-genome-assembly--contig:-NODE-2109-length-21171-cov-57.402775_pt1 | contig 21171 bp, 24 predicted proteins | sample MGYA00245780_ERZ724029 | MGnify/ENA primary metagenome ERZ724029 (study PRJEB28704, sample SAMN03018315) | fermentation metagenome | biome: anthropogenic terrestrial biome; feature: soil... | reverse complement strand
CACAATGTGGCTCTAAAACATCACACTGCTGGCTTTTTTGGATCGCAGTAAACATATAAATGCTTAATTTTTCTTTTGCCGACTCAATCATGGGTTCAGAAATATCCAATAATACCGTTTTGGCGTTAGGAAAGTGTTCAAGGATTGCGGCAGCCAAAACACCATCACCACAACCTATATCTAAAAAACTATTAACATTAATTTTTGCGCCTTTAACAAGCATAAGCATAACTTCGATTTGTTCGGCTGCTAAAGGAATTGCCCCTCGAACCCCTGACAAGTATTTAGCAGCAATCTCACGTGTTTCCCAAAGCTGAATATCTTTATTCAACGATAAAACCTCCTTGATGATTATCGCGCCTTTCCCTCCGACAGCCTATTTAGCCAGCCGCCAGGTTGAGGGTATACTCCCCGCTTAAATGAATGACGGCAATAATTATATTATCCTTGCACCCAATGATAATTAATGTAAAATGATTGTAGGTGGACTGGAATTCAGCCACTTTCTTACGGCACTTCTATGGGTGAACCACCCGGATTTAATATCAATAGATGAAAGTATAGAGAAGAATGTAGACTGTTTTCTCAACGGGGTAAAAACGAGCTGCATAACTCCTGCTGACACTTAGAATAAATAGAAGATTGCTACAGCGATTAATTATTGATCCATAAATGGCAGGATGTTGCCTTCATCCCCGTCTACTACCACGTTCTGCCCATCCTTAATAAGGCCCATAACCCCTGGTATATTTAAGACCGCCGGTATAGGCTTGAAGCATCCGGTTCAGTCCCCGCCATAAATCCAACAGCGGTTGCAAAACAGCCATCAGTTTCAGAACAAATGCTATTGACAAACCAACTATTACGTATTACTATATAGCAGTAGTTAGCAATACTGAATATCAGTCATACAGAATAGCAAGGGGTGATTGTGCTGGAAAACCTAACAGAAATGCTCAAAGGCGTGCTTGAGGGCTGCGTCCTTGAAATAATAAGCCGCAAAGAAACCTACGGCTACGAAATTACGCGGCAATTGAACGCTCTCGGCTTCGCAGATGTTGTGGAGGGAACGGTGTACACTATTTTGGTGCGGCTTGAGAAGAATAAACTCGTGGACATAGAAAAAAAGCCCTCTGACATGGGGCCGCCACGAAAGTTTTTCACGCTTAACAACGCGGGGCGTGACGAACTGCAGAAGTTCTGGGAAAAATGGGAATTTGTCGCGTCGAAAATTAACCAATTGAAGGAGGAGGAATCCAATGTCTGAGTTTTTCGATAATTACTTCAATATCAAAAAAATGATTGAGAGCAAGCGCGAGTACCGGCAACAGATGGCAAGGGTGGAGGCTCTGCCGAAAGACTACCAATACGTATTTAAGAAAATCCAGGAGCACATGTGGATGTTCGCGGCGGGCTCCGGCTATGACATGATGGAGATCCATTCTGGCCTCATAGAACTGTTCGAGGCCGGCGCGGCAGACGGCAAGCATGTTTTGGAGATTACCGGCGAGGACGTGGCCGCGTTCTGCGACGAGCTTCTGCGCAGCGCCAGGACATACACGGAAGACTGGCGCGAAGCGCTCAACCGCGACATACTAAAAAAACTTGGAAAGGAAAACGATTCCAAATGAAAGACATCGCAGTTCAAGTGAAAAGGCTGCAAAAGTCCTACAAGAAAATTCATGTTCTAAAGAGCGTGGATTTTGAGGTGGAAAAAGGCAGTATTTTCGCCCTGCTCGGCTCCAACGGCGCGGGCAAGACGACGATTGTCAAAATCCTCACCACGCTGCTCAAACAGGACGGAGGCGCCGCCACCGTAAACGGCTTTGACGTCTCGTCAAAGCCCGACCAGGTACGGCTGTCGATCAGCCTGACCGGGCAGTTTGCCGCCGTGGACGAGATCTTGACCGGGCGGGAAAATCTCATTATGATCGCCAGGCTGCGGCATCTTAAAAATCCGCGTCAGATTGCGGAAGATCTACTGAACCGCTTCGGCCTGATTGATGCCGCCGACCGCAGGGTTTCCACCTATTCGGGCGGCATGCGGCGCAGGCTCGACATTGCCATGAGCCTTATCGGAAAACCGCAGCTCATTTTCCTCGATGAGCCGACCACCGGACTTGACCCCGAGGCACGCATTGAGGTTTGGAAGGTTGTCAGAGAGCTTGCCGGGGGTGGCACAACGGTTTTTCTGACCACGCAGTATCTGGAGGAAGCCGAACAGCTTGCAGATCGAATTGCCATTCTGCATAAGGGTATGATTATTGCGAGCGGCACACTCGCGGAACTGAAAAAGCTGTTCCCGCCCGCAAAGGTTGAGTACATTGAAAAACAGCCCAGCTTGGAGGAAATATTTCTCGCAATCGTTGGCAAGAAGGAGGAAAAATGATGGAATCGGCAAATAAACACTTTTTCGGCGATATGGGCGTGATGCTTGGTCGTTCCCTGTGCCATATTTCCCGCAGTATGGACACCATTATCACAGTCACCATCATGCCAATCGCATTTATGCTGTTGTTCGTTTATGTGTTCGGCGGCGCCATTCAAACCGGCACGGACAACTATGTGAATTACCTGCTGCCCGGCATCCTGCTGATTGCGATTGCAAGCGGCATCGCCTATACGGCTTTCCGTCTGTTTATGGATAAGCAAAGCGGCATCTTTGAGCGTTTCCATTCCATGCCGATTGCGCGTTCGGCCGTGCTGTGGGGGCATGTGCTGACCTCGCTGGTATCCAACGCGATTTCGGTTGTCGTCATCATTCTCGTAGCGCTGATTATGGGCTTCCGCCCATCGGCAGGGATATTGTCATGGCTTGCCGTGGCTGGTATACTGGCGTTGTTTACGCTGGCCTTAACCTGGATCGCGGCGATTGCCGGACTGTCGGCCAAATCGGTAGACGGTGCATACGCCTTTTCCTATCCGATTATCTTCCTGCCATTTATCAGTTCGGCGTTTGTACCGACCGCATCGATGCCGCCGGTAGTTCGCGCCTTTGCCGAAAACCAACCGGTAACCTCAATCGTAGACGCGATCCGTGCGTTATTGTCTAATCAACCGGTGGGTAATGACATCTGGATTGCACTTGCGTGGTGCTTAGGTATAATGATCTCAGCATATCTGTTTGCGATGCAGGCATATAAACGGAAAGCGGCTTAAGGTTTGCAGGCGTTAAAATAGTAGTGACTAACAAAAACATCAAGTAAAGGGATGGTAGAGTGGGCGAATACTAATGGAAATTATTTACGGTATGCGGCAACAAAACACGGGTAAGATACGTCCAGCAAGTGATTGACCGGTTTTCTTTGAAAATTCATTTCTTCCATTTCAATTATAACATCTAAAAAATTGTAAATATAGACTGTTTGTTCCCATTTACTGTTGCTATAATGCAATGGCACGTTAATGCTATATAGAGGAGGGAAACGTATGAGTTCCTATATACTTGCTTTTCAGGATATTGACCGAACAAAACGCATGGTTGTTGGGGGCAAAGGCGCGAACCTGGGGGAACTTTCCAGGATTGAAGGAATACACGTACCGGATGGCTTTTGTATTTCTGCGGAAGCCTTTAAACGAATCATTGGAGAGACATCATTGATTAATGAATTACTTGATCAGTTATCGCTTCTTAAGGTGGAAGACCGGGATAAAATCGGTGAACTTAGCGGTGAGATTCGCAGGGTTATCGAAGGAATGGCTATCCCTGAAGACATTAGGGAAGAGATCGCCCGCCACCTCTCCCGGCTTGGAGAAAAAAATGCCTATGCCGTACGATCCAGCGCAACTGCAGAGGATTTACCAACGGTATCCTTTGCCGGTCAGCAGGACACGTATTTGAACATTATCGGTAAGGAGGCAATCCTAAAGCATATCAGCAAGTGCTGGGCCTCGCTGTTTACCGAGAGGGCGGTAATTTACCGCCTGCAAAACAACTTTGACCACTGTAAAGTCTACCTGTCTGTGCTTATTCAGAAGATGGTTTTCCCGCAGGCGGCAGGAATTATGTTTACTGCCGATCCCGTCACTTCTAATAGGAAGGTGTTATCCATTGATGCCAGCTTCGGACTTGGCGAGGCCCTGGTCTCCGGTCTGGTGAATGCCGATATCTATAAAGTGCGTAACGGCAAGGTTATCGATAAAAAAATATCCGCCAAGAAACTGGCTATTTATGCTTTGAAAGATGGCGGTACGAAAGAGCAGGAGACCCCGCCTGAGCAACAGAACAGGCAAGTGCTGACGGATGAGCATATTTTGCAGCTTGAAGGCCTGGGAAGAAAGATCGAAGCACATTTCGGCTGCCCCCAGGACATCGAATGGTGTTTGGCTGATGATACATCAAAAGGGGACATTCCTCCTGGGGAGGCGTGTCCCCTGACCCTATTTATTGTCCAGAGCCGGCCCATCACTACTTTATACCCCATCCCTGAAGCGAATGATCAAGAAAATCACGTTTATGTATCTGTCGGCCACCAGCAAATGATGACTGACCCCATAAAACCATTGGGAATGTCGCTATTCCAGTTAACATCTTATGGCCCCCGGTTTAAAGCTGGCGGAAGGTTGTTTGTTGATGTTACCCCTATGCTGGCTTCACCTGACAGCAGAAAAAATTTATTAGATACCATGGGACAACACGATCCGCGCATAAAAGACGCACTCATGACCATAGTAGAGCGAGGCGATTTCAAAAAATCGCTGCCAAAGGGCAAGAAAGAACAGGGTTCCATTAAAAGCAAGGCAGGTATGTCTTGGGATTTTCTAGGCCAATTCGAAAACAATCCGACCATCGTTGCTGATTTGGTCAAGAGCAGTCAGACCTCGATAGAAGAGCTGAAACAAAACATCCAAACGAAATCAGGAGCGGATTTATTTGATTTTATCCTGGAAGATATCCAGCGATTAAAGAAGATTATATTTGACCCACAAAATATGGGTGTGATTATAACTACTATGAATGCTTCGTCATGGATCAATGAAAAAATGAAGGAGTGGTTGGGTGAAAAAAACGTAGCCGACACGCTTTCTCAATCCGCACCCAACAATATTACATCGGCAATGGGCCTGGCGCTACTCAATGTCGCGGATGTGATTCGTCCTTATCCGGAAGTAATTGATTACTTACAACAGGTAAATGATGATAACTTTTTGGATAAACTGGTTAAGCTTGATGGCGGGCAAGTTACCCTAGACGCTATCTATGCTTATCTCAACAAATACGGAATGCGATGCGCCGGAGAAATCGATATTACTAAAACTCGTTGGAGCGAGAAACCAATTGCGCTTATCCCCATTATTCTCAGCAACATCAAAAACTTTGCCCCTAATGCCAGCCAGCGGATATTTGCGCAAGGGCGTCAGGAAGCATTGAAAAAAGAACAAGAGATAATAGAACGATTGAAGCAATTACCGGATGGTGAACAAAAAGCCTATGAGACAAAACGAATGATCAGCCTAATGCGAAATTTCATCGGTTATCGTGAATATCCAAAATACGGCATGATTAATCGCTACTTCGTTTATAAGCAGGCTTTACTGAAAGAAGCCGAACAACTGGTTCAAGCGGGCGTTATTCATGACAAAGAAGATATATACTATCTCACCTTTGAAGAACTTCGCGAAGTCGTACGCACCAATAAACTGGATTATCAGATCATAAGCCTTAGGAAAGACGATTACAAATTATATGAAAAACTAATTCCCCCGCGGGTTATCACCTCTGATGGTGAAATCATTACCGGTGAGTACAAGCGAGAAAATCTCCCCGCGGAAGCTATTGCAGGTCTGCCTGTTTCATCCGGAGTAATAGAGGGACGGGCGCGTGTCATCTTAAACATGGAAGATGCGGTTTGGGAAGACGGAGATATATTAGTCACCTCTTTTACTGACCCTGGCTGGACACCATTGTTTGTATCCATAAAAGGATTAGTAACCGAAGTTGGCGGACTTAATACCCACGGAGCAGTTATCGCCCGCGAATATGGCTTACCAGCAGTGGTCGGAGTGGATAATGCCACCAAACTGATAAAAGACGGACAGAGAATTCGCGTACATGGAACAGAAGGCTATGTAGAAATCCTATGAAAGGTATAATAGGGAAGATGTTGCCTCCCTCCAAATTGCATATCCCGCTTCTCCAACCAGTCAATCTTCGTTACTTTCAGGATTGCTTTTAGGCGTGATTATTTTGCCCAATATTCCCTGGGAGATGAAAGTTAGTAAGAGCAGAATAAGTAAAAGCCACCACCCCACAGACATAAAAATATCCGCTGGCGACATTAACTGGTTATCAGTGTAATTCTCTTCCTATGGCTATAAACAAGTAGAATTTAGATAGGAATTTGCTTTTTCCATTTCAGTATAACATAGCATATTATTAGTAGGTTAAACATACTTGAGCAAGGAAATGGGGTCAGGGTTTCATGATTTTGGGCAATGTATAGCAAGTGAGGGAAAGGCATCTTGCTGGTTTCATCAAAATTAAAGCAACTTTTTTATAGAATCAAACAAATTAAGTTATGGAACCCTAAATAAAAAATAAGGAATGGTGAAGAAAATATGACTTTACCTGATAAAGAACAGCGAAAAGCAAATAGACTCATTAGAGAAAAATCCCCTTATCTCTTACAACACGCCTATAACCCAGTTAATTGGTATGCATGGAGTCCGGAAGCCTTCCAGAAGGCCCAAAAAGAAGACAAACCTATCTTTTTGTCCATAGGCTATTCTTAGCCCTTTTGGGGCTAAATTATTAAAGAAATTGCAGGTACAATTTATTTACTTGTCATTGGTGTCATGTGATGGCCCATGAATCCTTTGCAGATCAGGCTGTAGCTGATTTATTAAACCAGAATTTTATCTCCATCAAGGTTGACCGGGAGGAGCGCCCGGATATTGATCACATTTATATGATGGCCTGTCAGGCTTTAACCGGGAGCGGGGGGTGGCCGCTGACCGTAATTATGGATGTGGATAAGAAGCCTTTTTATGTGGCTACTTATTTGCCCCGCAGCAGCCGGGGAAGTCTCTGGGGTTTGCTGGAACTGCTTCCCCGTGTTGCGGAACTCTGGAATAAGGAGCGGGAATCTTTGCGGCAAGCCGGGGAAGAGATTAGCCGGCATATAATCAAGCGGGATGCAAAACAAGCAGGCCAGCCCATAAGTGAGGAGCTTTTAAACCGGGCATTTAAGCAATATGCCCGGGCGTTTGATGCGGAATGGGGTGGTTTTGGGTCTGCTCCGAAATTCCCTATACCCCATAACCTGTTGTTCCTGTTACGCTACTACCATTTTAGGCATGAAGAGCAAGCCCTCGAAATGGTGGAGAAAACATTGCAAAGTATGTACCGGGGAGGTATTTACGATCATATTGGTTTTGGCTTTGCCCGGTACTCAACCGATCGTCAATGGCTGGTTCCCCATTTTGAAAAAATGCTCTATGATAATGCGTTGTTAGCCATGGCCTACCTGGAATGCTACCAGCTAACGACCAAAGAATTTTATGCGGGGGTAGCGCGGGATATTTTCAGCTATATCCTGCGAGATATGAGCAGCCCGGAAGGAGGCTTCTATTCTGCGGAAGATGCTGATTCCGAAGGTGAAGAGGGAAGATACTATTTATGGGATAAGGATGAAATAACGGAGATATTGGGTGAGCAAATCCAATCTTTGGCCCGGACCTACGATATTAGTCAAAAGGGGAATTTTCAAGGTAGGAATATACCCAATCTTACTCGAACGCCAAACTTTGAAGAGCCCCGCCAGGAATTTGCAGCCGCGCGGCAAAAATTGTTTAATTACCGGGAGAAAAGGATAAAGCCTTTAAAAGATGATAAAGTATTGACTGGCTGGAATGGTTTGATGATAGCCGCTTTAGCTATGGGAGCCCGCGTCCTGGGGGATGAAAGCTATCTGCAGGCAGCCCGCCGGGCAGCTGATTTTGTAAAAGAGAATTTGCGCCGGCCGGATGGCCGGCTTCTCGCTCGCTACCGGGAAGGAGAATCCGAATACCTGGCTTATGCAGCTGATTATGCATATTTTATCTGGGGTTTGATAGAACTCTATGAGGCTGGTTTTGATAGTCATTACCTGGCCCTGGCTCTAGAACTCAGCGAAGATCTAAATAAATATTTTGGGGATCAAAAAGAGGGAGGCTTTTTCTTTTATGGTTTGGATGCGGAGCAACTATTGGCCCGCCCCAAGGAAGGCTATGATGGAGCCATGCCCTCGTACAATGCTGTAGCAGCTCTTAATTTCATGCGTCTGGCCCGCCTAAGTTCCGACCTGAGTTGGCAGGAAAAAGCGCAACAGGCTATGGATTACTTTGCGGCAGAAGTTCAGGAGTATCCAACTGCCCATTCTTTCTGGTTGCTGGCGGCCATCTTCCAGATATATCCGGGAAGTGAGGTTGTAGTGGCAGCTGAGTCGGAAAACCAGGCAACTTCGGAAATGTTAAAGTTGCTTAATTCTCGTTATGATCCCCATAGACTGATAATTTTAAATGAATCGAAAACTAGTGAAATACTGGGTTCCAGAGCTCCCTATTTGCAGCACATGCCTGGTATAGAGGGCAAGCCTACCGCCTATATATGCGAGAATTTTACCTGCCGGGAGCCATTGGTAGGAATGGATGAGCTGCTGGAATCAGGATATATTTAATAAGCGGAGATATAAGCGGAAATAGAATGATAGGGGTATCTATTGATGCCTGATTATTTTAAAATAGCTGCTTTATAAAACACCTTCCGAAATCTGAAAGGCAGGTGTTTTATTTTGGCTTTCCCCTTAAACGATATCGCCGGGTAATATTGTATTACTACCATTAATTAGCATAACACTACCCCCATTTTATCTAAAAATCTGCTAGTGCTAATTCCATAATTGCTATAATATTGATAAATGTAGGCATGGTGTGGCAGTTATTGATGTAAGGGAAAAATCTATAACGAGGTGAAATATGTCCCCCGCTTCTTTAAGGGGTCGGGCTCCTCTTAACAAAACGGGCGGCGGGTTCTAATCCCCGCCTCGTTGCAGCGCTGTGTTGAAATTGCTCCGCAGTTTCTTCCGATGCTTAATTTCCGTTTAAAAATGCTGGCAAAGAAGTGTTGCTGGTTTTATGGCCAACAGAAGTCTGGTGCTTTTGAAGCTTTTTTTGTCCTTTGGGGAGAAATAAGAGGAGGTATAAAAATGCGAATTAATCGATGCCTGGCAGGGTTGCTGCTTATATTTATAACTATCTTCAGCATTATTGTTGGAGGAGTGGCCCGGGCGGATTCAGACCCAAATACTACAGCACAACTATTAGCGATAGTAGAAAGATGAGTATAGAAGAAAAAGTTGGGCAGATGTTTATGCCTGATTTTCGACAATGGAATGGTAAAAATGTATGTGAAATTAATGAAGAGATTGTTCAAGTTATACAGCAACATCATATCGGTGGAGTGATTCTTTTCCGGGAAAACCTGGTTGACACTGAGCAAACTGTACGCCTGGTAGATCAACTGCAGCGGGCGGCCGGTTCGATTCCTCTTTTGCTTAGTACTGACCAGGAGGGCGGGGTAGTAAACCGCCTGCAATCCGGGACAGTAATGCCGGGGAATATGGCCCTGGGAGCCACCGGTTCAACTGAATCCTGTCATCGCGTGGGTCAAGCAATTGGTGCAGAATTGCACGCGCTGGGAATAAATATAAACTTTGCTCCGGTAGTCGATGTTAATGTCAATCCTGATAACCCGGTTATCGGGGTGCGTTCCTTCGGATCTGACCCTCAGCTGGTTTCCGATCTAGGAGTATCTTATATACAGGGGCTTCATGATGCCGGAGTAGCCGCCACGGCCAAGCATTTCCCCGGCCACGGCGATACGGCTGTAGATTCCCACCTGGGGCTGCCATCGGTCCCGTATGACCGTTCACGTCTGGACGAGGTAGAGTTAAAGCCTTTCCAGACTGCTATAAACGCTGGGGTTGATCTTATTATGACAGCCCATGTAACTTTTCCAGCTATCGATTCATCAATGCTTATCTCTCGCTTGGATAATACCCCCATCTATGTGCCGGCAACTTTATCCGCTCCAGTGCTTACCGGATTAATCAGGAATACCCTGGGCTTTGAAGGAGTAGTTGTAACTGATTCCCTGCAAATGAAGGCCATTACTGATCACTTTGGTCCGGAGGATACTGTAATAAGAGCGGTTCAAGCTGGTACAGATATTATTTTGATGCCGTCCGATCTGAACCGTGCTTATCAAGCCATGCTGGCAGCAGTCAAAAATGGTGATATACCGGAAACTACGATTGATAAATCCGTGACCAGAATATTAGCTCTAAAGCTAAAACTAGGTGTGGTGGAAATTAATAACGGTAAACTGCAGCCCGGCATGGGTAGCCGGAATACGTGCCGGTGCGGAACTGATTGAATGGGACGGTCAGCCGGCAATTGATGCGGCAAGAGCTGTTTCTACTAAAGCTTATTGCAGCGATAAGGGACTGGCGTTATTACACATACCAGTCCCTTATCTGTAGAGGATTGTATTGATTGTGATAGATTATTTTATCGACCGGGCAATTTTCAATGCTTCCTCCGGTTCAAATCCTTTGCAGATCAATGAATAGCTTACCCCGTCCTTTTCCCACATTACATTGCTTTCTTCCAGGGCACCGGTTACGCCGTTGATATCTACCTCATCCACTTGCCCGCTGGTACCGTATGTGAACTGAGTATGTTCATTCATAACCCTTTCCCTTATGATTATATCTCTTCCCTTTCCCTTGAAGTAAAGATTGATGTAATCGCCGGAACCTTTGTATCCTACAACTTCTTTCAATTCATAACCATTCGGCAGATAGTCCGGGGCCTGTACTTTGAAACTGGCAATTTTTTCAGCTTCCTCGATGCTGGCGTATTTAACTTTATAATTTTCATCTTCTTTGGCACTGGCTGCCTCTTCCTTACGCAGCTGTTCTTTTTGCTCCTCGGTCAGTTCCTTCTTTTCGGCCGGTGCGGGATCGTCCATCTGTATTACTGTACTGTACTTGCCCAGCTTGAGCATCTTGATAATATTGTCACCTACATTATCGGCTACCGCGGTAACAGTTCCTGGAAAAACCAGGGTCAGGGTCAGCATAAATATTAAGGCCAGACTTCCAAAAACGGTAACGGTCCGGTGTTGTTCAAATAGCTTTTTCATAATACCCTCCTTTTTATAGTCCTTAGAATCTTTTTCCCGGCAACGGCTTAAGAGTCTATTGCGCATTCTTGCCTGCGCAAGATTATCCCGGCTGAAATCTGTATCTTTAAGCCTGGCTATCAGTTGAAACAGCTGTTGCTCAACAATGTCTCCAGGTTGGGATGGGGTTTTCCCCTCCATAATCTCGTTCACTGACTGGTTAAAGAGTTCGGCCTGCTTATACTCGGTCATGATTCCCCTCCTTATTTGAAAGAATCTCCCGCAATTGGCGCAGGCTCCGATAAACAATAATGCCCACATTATTCTCGGAAAGTCCCAACAAACTAGCTATTTCGCGATTCTTCAAATTGGCTGCAAACCTCATGGCGATGATGTTGCGTTCTCTATCCCCAAGGGTAGCCAGTGCCGCTAGTAATTCATTATGAGTTTCGTTCCAGAGGCTTTTAGCCGACGGGAAACTGCTCGCGGTAGGCAGTCCTGATGAAATTCATGAGTTACCAGAATAATAGACGGCTTCTCATCGGCAGATAATCTCGCAAGCTGAATCATTAATTTGTGAGTATGAATCGCATCAAGGGATTTACCGGGTTCGTCAAGTATCATTATTGAACTCCATGTTCTCTATCATTGCCACGTTCTGGGCAATCAGATCATTGACTACGCCTGGGCCATTATTCCAGTAGTTCTGCATAGTTTGAACCACCCACCTGGTCCATATCTTTATTCCAACTCCCCCCAGGACTCCGGCGCAAGGTTACAGCGTGGTGATGGGGCAGAATATTATTATAAATTACCTTGACAGCCATAGTACTATTTATTATTATGTACTTAAAAAGAAAAAGTAGAGCTAACGACACAGTTTGCTATAAAAACAACAGGAAGGAAATGCGACAATGAAATTGAACAAGGCCGGTATGCGGTGGATACGCATTTTGCATATTTTTTCAGTAAGCATATGGTTTGGAACAGTAGTGTGTATATTGGGTTTGGTTATAATGTGCTTTTTCCAATTAAACAAAAATGACTTTTTAATTATCGCTCCATTAGTGCCGAAGCTGTATCAAAAAATAGTCATGCCAGCAGCCATATTTACGATAATTCAAGGAATTATCTATGGATTTTTCTCCAGTTGGGGCTTTTTTAAGTATAAGTGGGTTCTATTAAAGTGGATTTTCGTTCTGCTAATTATCCTGTGCACTGGCTTAGGAGGCATCAGTCAAATGGTCTCTGTACTTGCAAAGATAGAGGCTACGCATTTTTTGGGCGGATTTGCTGACGGTGGGCTTGTTCTGCTATTTGTTTCCTTGCAGATTCTGTTCATGCTTATCATGATTGTATTATCCGTTTTTAAGCCAAGGACATTTAAGCCTATTATCTTTCCCGAAGATCCGGGCTGTAATTTAAAAGCTTCTATTTAATTTTGATTAGATACCCTTTGAATCTGAGGAGGCACATTTTATAAAATGAGCAGCACCATTTCAAACGATCTTATTCGAGGCCATACCGATACCATTATCTTGAATGTCCTGCGCCAGGGGGACAGCTATGGGTATGAAATCTATAAAAAGATAATCACCTTAAGCGGTCATCAATATGAACTAAAGGAAGCAACCCTCTACACTGCTTTTCGTCGTATGGAACAGGATCATTTGATAGCTTCCTATTGGGGAGATGAATCCCAGGGCGGCAGGCGGAAATATTACCGCATTACAACCAGAGGTAAGGAAGTATATCAGCAGAACATAGTAGATTGGAACTTTGCCAAGGAAGTTCTAGATATACTGATTAAGGGGGGGCTTGAAGATGTTCAAGAGCGATAATTCCATCAACACAAATAAGAAAATAACTACCTATATTGACAACCTGTTTTCTGAAGTTGGAGCCAGCCCGGCTTATATATGCGAGAATTTTACCTGCCGGTAGCCACTGGTAGGAATGGATGAGCTGCTGGAATCAGGATATATTTAATAAGCGGATAATTTGGGTGGATTAGATGCAATGGAGGACTAACTTATTCCAAGGTATAACATTATGGTCTTATGGATTTGTTCCCTTAACTCAGGGTTGTTGACTTTTCCGCAAACAGTTCCTAATCGCTCTTTGGATATTGAACGAATCTGGTGGGCCATGGCAATCGAATCCATATCTAAACCGCTTTCTCTTTGTGGCAAGCGTATCTCAGTCGGGTATATTTTTCTACCCGGTTTCATTGAAGTGATTGATAATACTGTTACAACTGGCAAAGCTCTGTTTACTGGTTCAGTAGATACAACCAGTACCGGACGAGTACCGGATTGTTCTGAACCTTTGGCAGGATCAAGGTTAACCCAGAATATATTCCATTGATATTCCTTTACCATAGAGAATCCCCTTCTCTATCAATAGCTTCGAAATCCCTCATGCTCTCGGTCAGGTCATTCATAAACATAGTATCGTTAATTGCTTCTTCCATAGTTTTCTGCAAGGTTTCTTGTTTTAGTATTTCCAAATATAGCTCAATGCCCTTGCGTACAATTGCATTTTTAGAGGGTTCAATCTTCTGCTGAACATACCAGGTCATTCTTTCAATTAAATCCTCGGGAAGATTAAAAGTAACTTGTTTATTCCTGTTCAGTTTAGATAACCTCGCTTTCTACTATGGTTTATTTATATTGTATTATATCACTAGCACTATCACAATATGCAATCAAATGGGTTTCGGACCCATAGGTCGTTTGGATTATGCGGCGCCGAAGCTTTAATGCCGGGCGGGCTTATAGTAAAATGGCCATCTGGTCAATCGCTTGATAAGAACAAGGAAATCCAGTTGGATAGCCGGAATGGGATTGGCGGGGTAAGCCCTTCTATACGGATACCGATGACCATGGAGAACGCTATTCGTGTCGCCAACGGTGAAGACGTGGAATTAGAGGAAGCAATTCGGATATTAAGTTCACTTGCGGAAAATAGTTAAAGGTATATGAAGGACGGTAAAAACTTACGTCTAATTTATCCCTGATAATACAAAAGATTTTGCTCTAAATCCGGATCCAGAGGAGCTCCGTTCTTAGTCAGCCGCGCGTAATTGGCCGTAAGAATCTTGATTTCACGATTGCGGAGGTTGTTCATGCGTGAAATCTGGGCGTTATAGAGAGGATGCTTCTCCAGGCTTTCCCTGATGGAGAGGGAAAAAGGGCAGTGCTGAAAGAGAATTTGCCGGGCCACTTTATTCAGGCGCAACAAGCCCCGGGCTTCGAAATTTATCCAGGTTTTATAATCGCTTGCGAATATTTCCCGGGTATTGTTGCGGTGTTTTTCAATCTGCAGCCGGAGTTTTTCTTTGGCCTCTTCAGTGAGATTCCGGTTCTTTTTGAAAAACTGAATGTAATCACTGTATTCCCCTATCAGTGAGTCTGATACACTGCTGGTTCTGACATAACTGGAGGTGCTGCGCGACAATTCCCAACGGAAATTAGCCATTATCTCCAGCAGAATGGTATCCAGGTTGTCGTTACAGAAAAGAGGCAAGACAAATCGCGCGGATGAGTTCCTCACCCGTCCGGTCAATTCCTGCCACATTACGCCGCGGGAACCTGGCGTTGGTACCAGAATATAATCAGGCCAGACCTGTTTCATAATGATATGCTTGTTTATGCCAATCTCCGGGTGGTGGTATACGATTTCCCGGTGAAAAACTGAATAGTCAACTTGCAGAATCCTTTCCACGCTTTCCCTAATTTTCTGAGGAGTAAGCAGACTTTTGGTAAAATCTTTTGGCAGGATAGCGGAATAAAGCACGGGGAAATAGCTGGCGCTGGAGCCATGACAAATTCGTTGACCGAGCTTAAATAGGTTTTCTATTTCATGTTGCAGCTTGCCGCTGGCATCATTATCATATTGTGGCTTATCGGTATCCCTCAGTTCTCCCCGTTTTTTCTTTTCGCGGAAAACTTCATTATAGTCATGGCCGAATTGATTTACCGAAGGCTCCTCATCCTGCTTATAAATGTTTACCAACCAGTTGTCAATGGTGTAAATTGCATCCTTTCTTCCAAAATCAATACTTTCGGCCAGTTGGTAAAGACTGTTGATTTGCTCAGGCAGCAAAAGTCTTTCATCCAGATAGCCAAAGCAAAGAAACATCTTCAACAGCGGATCAGAATAGCCTTCTGCGGCAACTTTCTTCAACACCGCCGTATATAGCTCAAAAAATACCGGGCTAACCTGCTCCCTTACCTTCCGAATCTTTTTATCGTTGGCATACTGCTGCTGCAAATGGCCAAAGCTATCCAAGCCCTGTTTAAGCTGTTCGGCTGAATTGCGGGATATCCCCCCAAAATGGATTATTTTTTCCAGGCTATTTTCGAGTTCAGCCGGGATGTTATTTGCTATCTTGCTTTTTTCCATATTTGCTTTCATATGCTGATTCACCTCTCAACTTAGCTAAAAGATGCCAGGTATTACTATACTACTTTTATACTAAATGAAATGGACGGATTCCAGTATCAGCTATATTTCCTATTTTTCGGGGTTATTTATCCTGGTAGAAAGGTCCCACAAGTCTTATGACACCTCAAATGGGGCAGCTTGCTGCTGTGCTTGTATGCTCCCAATAGCCTGGATTTGCAACGCAAGATGAATTTACCATTTGCCTATCCACCCTCCGGAATCACTTTTACTGGCAGAAGTGTGTTTCTTTTGATATAATAATAAGCTGAAAGAAAACTGGCAAAAGGTTGCAGTATTCTAGTCAACCCTATACAATTTCGAAGACGGGCCTAAAAATCCGTAAAGGGCACATCGATGAAGCTTCTGGTGCCGGCTTGTGACGCCCAGTCAGGGGTCGGTGCTGGGAGTTAAGAGTGCAGGGGCAATCCGCAACGGCATGCGGGCATGACCCCTGTATTCGTGGAGGCTCTTCACGGTATGACCAGTGAAGGGAAAACCTGCATTCCGGTATAAGCTGGGTGCAGTGTAGCCTGCCTTGAGTGGTGGCGGCGGATGAACTCTAGTGGGTAATCATATCCCGGCCAGGATATAATTGCCTGTTCTGAAACCGGGTGCTGCAAAAGAGGCTAGAATTGATGTGGGTTGTTGAGGAAAACTCCTAGACTGTGTGTTGCGGAACATAGTTTGTCGGGGATTAAAGTGTGTACTTAGTGGTAATCCAGCCCCATAAGCGGCAACGTTATGGAGCAGGCATAAAGGGAAACCGCCCTTATGGCAACATTCGGGTGACCTGCTGGGAAAACCTGCTGGACCTATGTCGCAGCGTTTACTCGACAGACAACCTTTTGCCAGAACTTTTCCTGGAGGAAACAGCGTATTGATGGGCTATATAAAAAAGGATAACCTGATATCCGGACTACTGGTAGCCTTTTTTACATTTTTTATTGCTCTTTTGGTCAGCCTGGGTTCTGAAGCTCTGGTAAGAGCCGTTAACAATGTTATCGTAGCCCTTATTCTCTTATTGACGGTAATATTTTTGGGAATATTTTTTGATATAATAGGAACAGCAGCTACCGCTGCCCAGATGCCGCCCTTTAATGCCCGGGCGGCAAAAAAAATATTTGGGGCTAAACAGGCGGTTAAGCTGGTGGGAAATGCCCATCTGGTTGCCAATTTCTGCAATGATGTTATCGGGGATATCGCCGGTACCTTGAGCGGCGCCATAGGCGCCGGAATTGTAATCAGCCTGGTAAATGAACTGGTATTTTTGGATATAATTTTAGCAGGAGCTATGATGACCAGTTTTATTGCGGCCTTGACGGTCGGGGGCAAAGCGGTGGGCAAGAGCCTGGCGGTAAATCAGGCCAATAATATTATCTTTAGAGTAGCAATAATTCTGGCCTGGTGGGAAAAGATGAGTGGAATGGAACTGTTTAAGAATAGAAGGTGAAGCTTATGGATGAGATTCTAAACACGATTAATTCACCTCGCGACCTCAAAAAACTAAGCCTTCCGGAGATGACGCAACTGGCCAATGAAATCAGGCAGTTGCTGGTAAAAAGCGTAGCCAAATGTGGCGGCCATCTGGCCTCAAACCTGGGCGTGGTTGAACTGAGCCTGGCCCTGCACACGGTTTTTGATAGTCCTGAAGACAAAATAATATGGGATGTAGGTCACCAGGCCTATGTACATAAGATACTCACCGGTCGCCGCGAGCAGATGAGTACCTTGCGCCAGTATGGAGGAATAAGCGGCTTCCCCAAGGTGGAAGAATCGGAACACGATGCTTTCAATACGGGTCATAGCAGCACTTCCATTTCGGCTGCCCTGGGAATGGCCCTGGCTCGTGACCTTCAGGGCCAGAGCAATTCGGTTGTAGCGGTAATTGGTGACGGGGCTCTTACTGCAGGAATGGCCTTTGAGGCCTTAAATCATGCGGGTCAGGAGGATTCTGACTTGATTGTGGTACTTAACGACAATGAGATGTCCATTTCTAAAAATGTTGGTGCCATGTCGGCTTATCTTAATCGTCTCCGCACCGATCCTTCCTATTCTCGAACCAAAGAAGAAATAGAAAGTGTTTTAAACCGCATTCCGGGAATAGGCCCGAATCTGGCCCGGGCGGCGGGAAAGTTTAAGGATACGGTAAAATATCTGATGGTTCCCGGAATAATTTTTGAAGAACTGGGATTTACCTATATTGGACCGGTAAATGGTCATGATCTGGCGGAATTGAAAGCGGTCTTGAGCAATATAAAAAAGATGAAAGGTCCGATCCTTCTTCATACTATAACGCAAAAAGGCAAAGGCTATGAACCGGCTTTTCAGAAACCGGATATCTTTCATGGTGTGGGGCCTTTTGATGTTGATACCGGTACCCAGTTGAAGAAAAGCTTGAAGACATATACCGAAATTTTTGGCGATTTTATGCTTAACCGGGCTCAAAGGGATAATAAATTAGTGGCTATAACGGCAGCCATGACCAGTGGTACAGGTCTATTCGAGTTTTCCCGGCAATTTCCGGAGCGCTTTTTCGATGTAGGCATTTGTGAACAACATGCCGTTACCCTGGCTGCTGGCATGGCTTCCTCAGGCTTAAGGCCAGTAGTGGCGGTGTATTCTACCTTTCTGCAAAGGGCTTACGACCAGATAGTTCATGATGTGGCCCTGCAAAAACTGCCGGTGATATTTGCCATAGACCGGGCAGGTCTGGTCGGGGAAGACGGCCCTACCCATCATGGTGCCTTTGATTTCTCATATTTGAGACATATCCCCAATCTTATCATTATGGCTCCGGCTGATGAGAACGAGCTGGTGGACATGCTCCACAGCGCCTTCTCTATGGAAGGACCGGTAGCGATCAGGTATCCCCGGGGAGTGGGGGAAGGGGTCAGGATTAAGTCCGAACGTCAGCTGCTGGAACCGGGACAATCCCGGTTAATTGTAGAGGGGCAGGATCTGGCTATTATTGCCATAGGAAGAGGGGTATCTATTGGCCGGGATGTGGTTGATATCCTGGCTGGCAAAGGGGTTAACCCGCTGCTGGTGGATGCGAGATTTGTAAAGCCTCTGGATCGCCGGGTTATAGCCGGGGCTGCTCAAAAATACCGCCGCCTGCTCACTATCGAAGATAACTCCCGGGCCGGGGGATTTGGCAGTGCCATAGGAGAGATGCTGGCGGAAGAAGGAATTGATGCCGAGTTATTGCATATAGCCCTGCCGGATGAATTTGTCGAGCATGGCCGGGTAGAGCTGCTTTTTGAACAGCTCAATATGAATCCTGATTCTATACTGGAGAGAATTGCCAGAAAATGGCCGGAGCTCTTTAGCGCTGGAAGCAGGTGGGAGTTGCTGAAGTTTGGCCAGAATTAGATTGGATAGCTTGCTGCACGACAAGGCGTTGGCCCCCAGCCGGGAAAAAGCCCGGGCCATGATTTTGGCCGGGGAGGTTCGGGTAAACGGGCAGATGGTAGATAAACCCGGAACCACCGTAGATGAAGAAGCCAGGATTGAGCTTAAAAGCCATCTATCCCGTTATGTCAGCCGGGGTGGTTTTAAGCTGGAAAAGGCTATAGAGGATTTCCGGCTTGATTTTTCCCAGCGGGTGGTATTGGATATAGGGGCCTCAACCGGCGGCTATACCGATTGTGCTCTGCAGCATGGCGCTATAAAGGTATTTGCCCTTGATGTGGGCTATGGTCAATTGGATTGGAAACTGCGCAATGATCCCCGGGTTATAAACCTGGAACGAAGAAATATACGCTATTTTTCTCGGGAAGAACTGGGAGAAGCAGTAGATATAATTACCATGGATGTTTCCTTTATTTCTACTACCCTGCTCTTTCCGGTTATCAAGGAATTGCTTAAGGAGGACGGGGTAATTGTTTCTTTAATCAAACCCCAGTTTGAGGCGGGCCGGGACAAGGTGGGCAAACATGGCGTGGTGCGTGACCCGGCAGTTCATCGTGAGGTTTTACTTAATTGCATTAATTCTGCTCAGCAGGAAAATCTATACTGTACCGCGGTTAGCTTTTCCCCTATAACCGGTCCCAAGGGGAATATCGAATTCTTTATCCAGTTGAAGAAAGAAGCTAAGCCTTGTGAACGAATAGAGGAAGTGGTTGAGAAGGTAGTGGAAGAGGCTCAGCAAAAACTGGGAGGCAAAAAGTGAAGATTATTTTAGTAAACAATCGTTTCAAGGAAAATACGGAAAAAAAGGCTCAGGAGATAGCGGGGCAGCTTAGCGCTCTTAATATTGAGGTAATTATTGACAATGGTCTGGATGAACCCTATGCCGGAACCGTAGATTTTATCATGGTTCTGGGTGGTGATGGAACCATGTTAAGGGCGGCCCGCCGTTATGGACAAAGAGCTATCCCGGTTTTAGGTGTGAATATGGGCACCGTTGGTTTCTTAAGCAATATTGAAATTAACGAATTGGCAGAATATTTACCGCTTATCTTACGAGAGGAATACTCACTGGAAGCGAGGATGATGCTCGAATTGGCGGTTTTTTACCAACAATCACTTTTGACCCGGGTTTTTTGTCTGAATGAACTGCTTTTGCGCTCCAATAGTCCCCGGATGCTGAGCTTTGCCTTGGAAATATCGGGGCAAAAACTGGAGCCTTACAGGGGGGATGGCTTAATCGTGTCAACTACCACTGGTTCCACGGCTTATTCCCTATCCGCCGGAGGACCGGTTGCCGACCCGCAGCTTGATGCCTTCATTATTACCCCGGTGGCTTCCCACATAATTAACAAGCGACCCCTGGTAGTATCTCCGGAACGGGAAATAAGCCTTCGTCTTCTCGAAGAGCGGGAAGCAATTATAGGAATAGATGGCCAGATAAAGATGGATTTTGGAGATGAAAACCGGGTTTTGATAAAACGAGCCCCTCACCCGTTGCTAATGGTTAATCTAAAAGCCAAGCCTTTCTTTACTTCTATTGACAGGAGTTTACAGCGCCAGTGAGCTTTGTTTAATGAATATAAGAGGTAAGGATAAATAAAGGAGGGCAAAAATGAAACTGCGCCGGCAGCTTTGCATAATTGATATTATCAGCCAAAAAGAGGTAGGAACCCAGGAAGAATTGTGTGAAACTCTCAAGAACCAGGGCTTTGATGTTACCCAGGCCACGGTATCGCGGGATATCAAGGAACTCAAGTTAATCAAAGTAGCGGATAAAGACGGGTACCATTATGCCCTGCCGGATACTCCGGGGGTGAAGGGCTCATATGAACGGATGAAGAGGGTTATTGAGGATTCGGTGCTGGGACTTGACTATAGTGAAAACCTGATTGTTATTAAAACTCTTCCTGGTTCTGCCCATGCGGTAGCTTCGCTTATTGATTCCGCCGAATGGCCCACCATTATAGGCACGGTTGCGGGTGATGATACCATTTTGGCAGTGGTCAAGCCTAAAGAGGCTGCTCCCGGTATTCTGGAAGAGTTCGAGCAGCTTATGTTGAAAAGCAACCGCTAGCTGTATGAAATAGAAGTATGACTCCACTGCAAAAACCCCTTTTGTTGCATAAGGGTTGCATAAATATACAAAG
>ENA-UOOR01002108-UOOR01002108.1-fermentation-metagenome-genome-assembly--contig:-NODE-2108-length-21178-cov-3.295886_pt1 | contig 21178 bp, 15 predicted proteins | sample MGYA00245780_ERZ724029 | MGnify/ENA primary metagenome ERZ724029 (study PRJEB28704, sample SAMN03018315) | fermentation metagenome | biome: anthropogenic terrestrial biome; feature: soil; material... | reverse complement strand
AGACTGCTGAAGCGGGGATATTTTAATCTTAAAATCACTTTTTATTGGTTCCACAGTGATGTCCACATTATATGTATCTCCGCTGGCAACAACCTTGCAAGAGTCAAGTGCATAAACTGCTTCCTTAAAAGCCTGATCAATTGCATCCTTTTGATCAGAGGCAGGTTCAGGTGCGGGAGCAACTTCAATTTTTTCATAGGGACAATTTTCATCTGGTAGGAAATCACTTGAAAAGGTTTGAAACCCAACACACCTCGGTTTATATTTTAGCTTTAATAAGAACTCAACATTTTTATAAAAGGCGTTGTGGGATGCGTTTGCCGAACCGATATATAGATAATTTCCATCGAGAGTCGTCGTATAGTACAGTTTTGCGTGGATGTCCTGACGAATGCCGTATTCGTTGTCATTCAAAATATCCTTTGTGATATATACACTGTCAAAACGCTCCAGTGCAAGCGGTGTTACAGAAGCTTTGCGTGTGACAAGGACTTTGTGATAGGGACAATCCGATAATTTACGTACAATGTCATCACTTAAAAATGGTGAAACAGCGAAAATGTCATAGCTGGGGTCAAAGAGCCTTGTTTGATCCATTCCATGCCCGGGGATACCCAATGGCAGAAACTCATAGTCCTCAAATGGATGCTCAATGTCAAACGCTTTTACGTGTAAAACATCATCCGCTAAGCCGCGGATACGTTCTTGTTTTGCCTTATCAGCAAAAGGTGCAACAAAATGCAGCATATCAGCAAGTGGCTGATTCTTTTTTCGCTTAGATTTTATCACCTCACCTTGGAGGCTTACGCACAGATCAATGCTATTGTCGAAGGTAAGATTCCGGCTCAAAACAAGGAGCTTTATATAGGCATTGCCATTCTCGCTTTGATATTTGATAAACCACAGCTTGGGGTGAAAATTGGCTCCATTGGGCAGTTTTACCTCAAACACACTGTTTTCTAAAAGGGAGTAGACACTTTGTATTTTTGCGGGCAGTGCGATACCTCCCGCATTGCAAAAAATCGCAATATCATTGCTGCTTTTTCGAATTGCTTCCAACAAATAAAAAGGGTTATTCATTGCGTCAGTGCTCGCTTCTTCCAAGAGCCCGAGAGATACCGGGACGCCCAGTAATGCTTCAAGGTCGAGAGAATATGTTAGGCATACCGCAAAATCCAGTTCATACCCCGGCTCCGGCAAAAGCTGCTCGCTATAGCTTAATCTGTTATGTGCTGTATCAAACATTGCCAAATCTATCCCTCCAGTCCTGTAATGATATCATGAATGATTGTCTTTGCTGTCCCAAAGCGAAAATCCAACCTGTAAAAATGAATGGGTCTATCATAATTATAACGATATTCCATAGGCTTACGCAGCTTTGCTCGATCACCTTTAATCTGCTTTTCTCTATGTACAATGAGTTCATCGATTGCATTTACATCGTTCTGGTATACGAGTGCTAAAAATTCTCTGCAAAATCTCTCAGTCAAATCATTGCAAGAGATACGACTTAAAATATCATCCAGAGAAAAAGTGCGTGTTATGAATGCGTTTCTCCACTGGTTCCACTCATCTATCATTTCGTCATCTTGGTATTCCGAAAAAATAACATTATAGCGTATATGTGCACCGATAATAAAATCAGAGAAATCTCGTGCCAATCGATAATCCTTCTTTAGTGCCTTCGGCAGAATACCCTCTGGTATATCATCAAAGCTGTTGCAATCCAGTTTATTCTTTATGAGAAAGTCGAGCAAAGTATTTTTGGTAAGCGTGCTCTGACTGATTTTATATGCTAAAAATTCCGCTTCCTTTTTTGTGAGCAAGATGGCGGCTTTCTTTTCAAAATTGTTTTCGGGTAAAATGGGAGAAAACAAAATAGAATTATAGGAAGCTGCTTCCTGATCATCGAAGGTTTCCCCATCTGTTACGACGGTAAGCTCTGCTTTCATTTTTGAGGATGCTGCAATCATACTGCAAGCTGCCGTGAGAGACACCCCTGTACCACGAAGGATTTCAAAGGTTCGCAGACCATTCCAATAGATGCCGGACGGCCTCATTTTCACCGTTCTTTTCTGCCCCAGCGCTCTTTTTCCAATAATACCGTTTTCACTGTCGTCGCTATTGTCTACAAGAGTCTGTACCAGCTTGTCCTCGGCAGCGATAAGCCATTTGCGAACTTGTGCTCCACTTTGTAAATTTAATTCTGCTGCTTTTTGAAAAAGATAAGGGATTAGCACAAAATACTTTGCTCTGGTCTGGATGGTGGATATACCGGGGAACAGAATATCGGCATAACCGTCGCGGATGACACCGATCCCCAGTTCATCCAGTGCGGTCTGTGTGCCGAGCAATTTCAGCGTGGCAAGTATTTTATTGCGTTCTTCCTTTGAAAAATCTATAAATCCAATTTGCACGATGTCACCTCGTTTTGTAAAGCTAACCACTATAGATTTGCGCCTATGATTTGCATTTTAATGGCTTTTTCATCAGTCAATGGAATATCTGGTATGGTGTAAAAACCTTTTTTTAGCCCGATTTTGCCTACAACGGCCAGTACCAACGCATCCAATAAATCATCATTTTTAGACGCCAATGTGGGATATCTCATCTTAAAACGGTTTAACAGTTCACAGCTATTCGGGTAGTGTTGCTGCAACAAAGATAGCCGTTTGGTCATACCTTCAGCTGTTTGCTTGTTTTCAATGACGGGCAGGCCTGAATTTAATAGAGAAAAGCAGTATTCCGGATGGCTTTCCAATAAGTGATTTTTCCATGCAGGGTTAGTCTGCAAGAAAAGATCCACTTCTTTTATTTTGGGTAGAATTGCAAAGGACTGCTTTGAAAGCTTTTTCCCCATAATTTCATGATTTGTTGCGCTTGCCTTCTCATATTCTGCTTGATAGACAGCTTGCCGACAAGGCACATTGAAAACAGAAGAAGCTTTTCCTTTTAAGGCTTTGCGAAGTGCAGCATCTGGTCGCATATCGTTTGCGTTCTCGGGCAATCCGATTGGCATATCAATCAAAATACTGTCTGCAGGCTCATAGTGTTCACAAACCTCCCGGATATGGTCAAATAAATTCACTTCACATCCGGTGCGAGAAATTGCCACACATAGCCACTTTCCCTTACAGCCATCAATTCCTACTGATAAAAAAGCGGAATCTTCAAACGAACTCTCTGCTTCCTTTCCATAGAGTTCTGCATAACAATCCAGATACTTTTGGCAAACGGATTCAAAGCTTTCCAGTTCCAGATGAATATGCGAAGCCATATTGGGCTGATAGTCGAATACCGGTTTGCGCATTAAAGCATTAAACTCACAGACTAACATGAGATCATCGATTTGCTTAACTTGCATCACTTCTTCCGATGACAGTGGTGATGTCAGATACTTTTGGTAAATCAAATCTTGTAGCTGCTGCTCAATATCCATGTAATTCAAGAGAAACGGCTTTACCGGCCGAGTGATGTCCGCAATGTATGCTTCACTTGCATCGTGAAGCAGGCAGCCAAGCTGTACCTTTTTTGAATACCCTCGTGCCTGCGCTTCAACTGCGCAGTTTACACAGTGCTGTCCAACAGAATAGAACTGGCTGAAATGTCCATTTGCTCTGCACATCATAGAAAGCGCATGAGCTATATCTTTAATATGTATTTTTGAAGCATCCGGATGGATTGGGTCAAAGTCCTCTCCTGAATATGTTGTAATATGGCTCAATACGCCCACCGTCCTTTTTTAAATTCTCGCGGAATTACATTTCAAGCTCTTTTAAACGGCAAAGCAGAGCATGGAATATACCCTCATTCACACAACGCCCCCACAAACCGTCACAGAATCTTTCTCCGCGAATATAAGCTGTTAATATAGCGAGCGCAAGCTCTATATTGGCTGTTTTAATTGCATTTTCTAAACCATGACCAACAGAAAATCCGTATTTTTCAATGGTTTGATGATAGCTGTAGTCCATAAACCCAAGCTCTTGGGGTAAGCTTGTAAAGGCTATCAGGGGTTCGTCATAGCACGGATAGGGCATAATCATTACGCCATTGTCCTGCCTATCGGTGATCCATTGATAGCCTGGCTTGCTTTCCATATATGGAATATACTCGTATAAAGGTGCAAACGGTTTACAGACATCGGAAAAGCTCTGACAAATTGAAATAATATCATCTTTTTTTGCAATGCAGCTAAGCCATTCTTTTGGAATACTGTCACTACCATACAGAATACCGGCAAGGCCTCCCGCCACAGCTCCAACGGTGTCCGTATCATCACCCAGATTAACCGCCTTTAAGACACAATCAGTATATGTATCCGTGGTTAAAAAGCACCAAATTGCCGCCTCAAGAGTATCCACTACATAACCGCTGGACGAAATTTGCGGCTCACTTAGCTCCATAATGGTTCCGCTCAGGATTCTGCAAAAAGGGGTGCGTTGTGGTTCTTCTTGATAAAAGGCTTTTATTTCATCAATCATTCTGCGATATGCTTTCTCTTTTGAATATCCTTTGAGAAGCTCGCAGGCAAGCTGCACATAGATATCACAAGCAATCAACGACCGCTGGTGCGAATGTGTCAGCCTCGAAACATTATGTACTATTTCAAAGCGTTCTTGCGGTTTGAAGCCAAGAGTGTAAAAGGCAAGGGGAAGTATGCGCATGAGTGAGCCATTGCCGTTATCATACTCGCCCGATTCTCCGCATTCCAAAGGTGGCTTTCCGCAGGCAAATTTTCGAATAGCAGTGAGCGTTGTTCTTCCGATATCAAACATTTCCCCATGAGCAGTCATATATCCATTCTCTGCCCAATTGAGAAACCGTACACACACATCGTTAAAATCAAGGTTGTTGTTTGTAAGGCTTTCCATAAGGCAAAGTGTCATAGAGCTGTCATCAGACCAGGTGCCCTTTGGCTGTCCATGGGAACCACCTGACCTCATGGACATGACTTGATTTGCTTTTAGTTCTTCTCTGCTTTGAAACTCAACAGGCACCCCGAGGGCATCGCCAACCACAAATCCTAATATGCCACCAATCACTTGATTCTGCATGATCTCACCGCCTTGTCCTTTTTTGACGTTTTTCAAAATCTTTATCAATCTGGCTTTTCCAACCGGCAGATATACTTTTTGACACCCGAAGCTCGCTGATTGCTTCGCTCATAGCCATAAAATTCAGTTCTGTACCTTCGCTGTCCGCATGGTAATTTGCTGCACGGTCGGCACGAATCCCAAAACGATTCGCTTCGGCCACCGCATCAATATTTGCCCCTAAGAAAATAAACTCCCAGCCATATTTGTTTTGCTGTCTTTGAATCTGTTCTTTTACCTTGGCATAGTTATATTCTCGGCTTGCGTTTTCCTGCCCATCGGTGGTTATGATGAACAGTACTTTTTCTGCACGCTCATCTTCAGCGGTGTTTTTTTGAGCATTTCCAATCTTGTGAATGGTTTTTCCAATCGCATCAAGCAACGCTGTTGAGCCTCTGACAAAATACTCTTTATCAGAAATATTTCTAACACCTTTTAGCAGGATTCGATCATGGAGCAGTTCATACTGATCATCAAACAAAACTGTTGTAATGACAGCATCTCCCGCTTCTTTTTTCTGCTTTTCCAGCATTCCGTTGTAGCCACCGATTGTATCACTTTCGAGTCCACTCATAGATCCGCTTCGATCCAAAATAAAGACAAGCTCCGTTAATCCTTTTTTCATCACAATATCCTCCTTAAATTGATTGTAAGGAAAGGATATCACAATGTAGGAAATGAGTGGTCGCCAGATGTGCGACAAATAATCTATCCTCCCAAAAGTGGTTGTTCAAAGGCAAACAAAGCTTCGTTCACCTCATAAATATCATAGATTTTGTGTGTAATGAAGTATTCAATAATAACATCAAATTTGCTGCTGCGTGATAAAGCAAATCCAGCTGTCATCAAAAAATCTTTTGTTTCATCCAGCGAAAGCTGGAGAGCCAGTGAAAACGCCAAAACCGTAGCTTTGCTGGGCTTATAGCTTTTATCGCTGCGTATTTTAGAAAACAGCTTACGGTCTATATTTGCCTTTTTATAGGCTGTCACATCGGAATATCCTTTTTGTGCAATCAGTCGGAGCAGCCGCTCTGAAAATGTATCATCAAGTTCGCTGAGCACATCCGCTAACGATCTTTCGCTTTCAACAAGTGTGTTTTTACAAACGCTCTCTGTGAGCTCTTGTTCATAGGAGAATCGCTGATTATCTTCTTCGTAAATACTGCGGCGGCGATTGCGATCATCATGCTGGGCAACGTAACAATCATCAATATACTGGCTGATAGAAGTAAAAAGCTCTTGCGAAAACCCAAAGGAAGCCTTGTCAAACACCACGATGTAAATACTCATGTCGCATTCGAGCAAAAAATCTCTGATTGCTGTTACAGCGACACGAAGAGCCTGATCTTTTGGATATCCGAAAGCTCCCGATGAAATCAGAGGAAAGGCGACGCTTGCAAGATTTCGTTCTCTCGCAAGTGCAAGAGCGTTCATATAGCAGCTTCGAAGCTGTTGCTCCTCGTTTTGTGTACCTCCATGCCAAATGGGTCCGACGGTATGTATGATATATGTAGACGGTAATTTATATCCCTTTGTGATTTTTGCTTTTCCAATCTCGCATCCGCCCAGAGTTCGGCATTCTGCCAAAAGAGCGGGCCCAGCAGCACGATGGATGGCACCGTCGACACCGCCTCCGCCAAGCAAAGAACGGTTTGCCGCATTTACGATTGCATCAACTGAGAGCTTTGTAATATCGCCTCGGATTATTTCAAATGGCATTTCATCTCACCTCACATATCTTCGGCACTTTTATCAATCCAGTTTTCACCAGAATACTCACTGATCTGCTTTGCAAGCTTTTCAATATATGTAGCAGCAATTTCCTCGGTCGCATACCAAATCATCGACTGTCCAAAGCCATAGGTGCGTTTTTTTGCAGTAGGTGCGTTCCAAATATGCCTATGTCGTTCACCGGAGGCAAGCAGTACACAGTTTTCTTTGTTTGCAAGCACATTGAATTCTTGGGTTTCTCCGCTGTCAAACTCAGCATTTTGATAGGTTCTATATACAGTAGCATCTGTATACCATCCGATAATAGATGTTTCATTCAAATCAGTTGTTGCGCACCAAACAACTAATACACCATCTACGCAATCTTCTTTTTTTAAAAGTTCACAGCCACTAATTTTTTCAATATGTAAATCATTTCGTTTGGATTTTGAAGTGGTTTTTGTTTCCACGAAGCCCAGGCAATAAGACGCTCCATCGCTGAGCTGAACCGGTGCAAAATTGTATTGCTCGTTCCCAAATCCATTTTCGTTTACATAACTTCCACCATTGTAGGGAACATCCTTTCGGCTGGCACCTTTGTAGTATTTCATTGCAGAAATCTTACAGAATATTATTTTCATGTGTGTCACCACTTTTCTATATTTTTCGACAAGTATATTCTCGTGATTTATATCTTTTAGCGGTCACATTCCTGATGTAACGCCAGCCATTTGAGCAGATAAGGCCTATCATTATTTGCCGGAACTTCAAACCACTCCGAGCAAAGAAAGTATTTATTTCCGCGTATTGTGATCGGAGCAGAATAATACCTTGCCGGACGGCCGACCTTACTATCCTGAACCGGAAGGAGGAGTGGGTATTGTATGTCAAAGGTTTCTTTTGAATACTCCTTGGTTTGCATTAGCTTCACTTCTTCCTCAGATACCGACCCTTGCTCCAGTAAATTCTTTAATATAGTACGCACAACAACGCCAATTTTCATTTCGCTTAGGCTGCTTGCGTTACCATGTGATTCACTTTTTGGGAGCGGACATTCTGTGCCTGTTGTCTTGTGCTTTCTCTCTGTAAAGGTTGCTCTGTCAGCAAAAAGATTTACCATTTGTAGGCTACGCATAAACAGCTCTGAGGTGTCTGCTACATCCCCGCTAATATGCATGACCGGCTCTAATATTTTATTCTTAAAATCATCATTACAAATAATTCGCACATCAAATGGCATCTCTGCGGCTTTCAAAACTTCCTCCATATCCGGCAACACTTTTTGTAAGTCATTGTAAACAGCGGGGTTAATCTTTGGAGAAGCAAAGACAATGCTCCCGCAAGATATACCAAGATACCCATATACGCACATTGCTGTCCGCAGACATTTTTTTATGACACGCGCAACGGTTTCTTCTCGGGAACCATAATTTAGTCCCGCTTCGTGGAAAGCCACGTCTACGGCATATATTTTTGTTTCTCCATGATCGAAGTTTAGCCCTATTACGTCAATTTCTGCTTGTGCAATTATTTGAAGGACACTGCTGCTACCTTTATATAGGTCATATTGATAAAGCTCACGAAATCGTTCATCAGACAAAGTCTTTAATCTATCCACCTGTTCCACATCATACAGTTCCCACTTTGCGGAAGGTTTCCAGTTGGTTTGTACGATTTGACATTCCTTTATGTGACGAAGCCACGAAAGAGTGAGAGATTCTCCCATTTCAATTTTCATATTTTCAGCCGATTACGGCTACACCTCTCTTTCAAATCGAAGCGGAATCCAGAACAGCCCTTGCCAGCTCTTTATATTCTTCTTTTACGCATTCGGGTCCAAGAATACTGATTTTACCGGCAAATCCAAACACCCAACCATAAAATCGAGGACTTACTTGTATTGTCACCGTTGCCTTAAAGTGCGTACTTCCCAAAGTGGTTGTTTCTACCTGCTCACCAAACTTGTCAACAATAACACTCATCAGGTCATTGGTACACTTCAGCTCCACATTCTTTCGCTCGCCGTCAAACATCTCAAATATTTGATTTGCATAAGCAGCTGGGTCAAAATCGTCCGGGCGAGGTACGGCATCCACAACGGTAACCTCTGGCTTTTCAATACGATCAATGCGAAAGGTCGCAATTTTCTTATGCTTTTTGCTGTATCCCACCACATAGTACCGATCATCGCTCCAAAAAGTTGTAAAGGGGCAAAATTCATACAGATATCCGCGATTCTTATAGACCAGCTTTTTATCCGAGTTATACTCTAAATATTTGAATTCCATCCACTTCTTTGTGCGGATCGCTTGTTGTATTTTATCTACAGTGTAATAGATTTGCTCATTGCCCGGTTTTATAATTCGCTCCGTATAAACCTCACGTTGCAGTTCTTCATATAATTTCCTGCTGGTAAGCTTTCCAATCTTTTCTATGAGTTGTTTGCTTTTTTTGGTTGTAATAAATTTTGAAGAAGCTACCGCATCCACGAGCATTTTAAGCTCAGGCAGTTCGAACTGGCGGTCCCCCATAAAATATTTATTGGGGGAAGAACGCACTGTAATAATGTCAATTCCAGCCTCCACCATCAGTGCAATATCTGTATTGATAGTGGTGCGGTGTACCTTAATACCCAGAGAATCCAGATATTCCATTAGCTCCGTTGAGGGAATGGGATGTTCCTCGTCTGAGTTTTCTTGCAAATATTTTAGAAGATATAGAATCCTTGACTTCTTTTCCATTCCAACACCTCCTAATTTTTCAGCTTAAATTCATTCCAAGATCGTGCGACTCGCAGAGCCGTTCCGTTTTCCAGTGCCTTAAAATGTTGCTCACCACAATGGATTTTTAGCTGTTCTGTTGTTCGCAGGTTCCATGTATCGGCAACACCCTTTGTTTCCATAACAAAGTACAGCTTTTCGCTGCCATCCTTGTCCATATATACCGCCCAGTCCGGGTTGTAGGTGCCAATGGGTGTTTCAATTTTAAAGCGAGATGGAATCTTGAAAAACAACTTTACATCTGGGTCGTTATCCAGTGCCACGGCAAAGGGTTTTTCTATGGTGGAGCTGTCGTATACTACATAATCATAAACGCTGTTCTTGACGGCTACAGCATCCTTATCTAAGTTTGCAGTAAGCTCAGCGGAATCAAAAATCTCCATAGCAAAATACTCTTGCCCATCCAGCTTGATATATTTAATCCCATCAATGGCAAGCTCATGGCGATTTCTGCGGATAATATTCAGTGCCTGCTCCAAAAACGCCTGCGGATTATGCAGAAAATCAATGGATCTTCCGCTCTCCATCAGGATGCGACGTACAGTGGCGCGCTTTATCAAAGTTTCCTCACTGATGATGCTGATAATATGTGGCAGCATTTCGTAGGTGGTTTCCAAATCTGTTATCTTCATACCCCGCTCGAAATGAGTTATACCGGCATTTTCAATGTTGATATCCGCCGTTTGCGTTATCAAGCGAGCCTTGGGAATAGGTGGCATTGCCTGTAAATCTCGAATACTCCACTCCACAAGCTTTTCCGTGTCAATCTGCACACGGTAAGCTGTTTTCTGCTTAATTCTATCCCACAGCTCACGAAACTCCGGTGATATCAGCACTTGTTTGTTCAGCCGTACTGTTACCTCACGAGAAGCATCTCGTAGCGGCGGGCGCTGGTCAGCACGAGTAATAATTGTTTCAAAACGGCTGCGGGCTGCTTCAAACTTTTGGGGCAAATCCAAGGTACCACTCAACAGAGCGTTTTTCATTGTGTCTTTGATTTTACCGCTTTTTGTGATGTAATCTTTTTTCTCAAAGTGATCCATAAGCTCTGCAGCTTCTTCATAACTCACTGTCTTTTCTACCGTAATGGTTTCGGTATAAGCTTGCCCGATTATATCGTCAGCTTTGACAGCTGTGCCGGTCTGAATTGCCAGTGCAATGCTCTCTTTGGCTGTTTCCATCTGCACAGGGAGCGGGGCAGTCTGTTCCACAACTGCAGCCTTTGCTGCTTCGGTAGGATTGCCATCCTCCGTCAAATAGCCATGGGAGATCATATAATCCACCACCAGCTTTGCATCCTGCTCATCCACCGTTTTTTTCTGCACTATTTTTTCCTCATAGGTCATGCCTTGGAATAGACTAAGCTGCAAAATACCAAACTTGACGCCGGTTTCCGATTCAATTTCACGTTGCAGAGTTTCCGCAAATTCTGCAAAGCTCTCATTTGCCATAACGTGCAGCACATTGATGTTTTTGTCCTCAATTCTCTCGCCGTCTTGATTTACGCAAAGGCGCAAACCGCGGCCAACCTTTTGACGGCAGGTGAAGGTTGACTTTTGCTCAATCAGTGTACATACTTGGAAAACGTTAGGATTATCCCAGCCCTCTTTTAATGCGGAATGCGACCAGATGAAGCGCAAGGGGCAGTCAAAGCTAAGCAGCCATTCCTTTTCCTTCATGATGGTGTTGTAGGTGTCGTAATCGGCGATTGTATCGCCTTTGGTATCCTTAAAGCTGCCCTTTTTATCCTGCGAAAAATAACCGTTATGAACAGCCTGCACATCGGCAGGAAACTGGTTTTTTAGCTCTGCATATTTGGGCAGATTCAAAAGCTCCTCGTAGCACTGTTCAAACATCTGTGCATAGATTCCTTTTGCACCATCCGAAGTGCGATATTTTTTTACTTCATCAATAAAAAACAGGGACAACACCTTGATTCCCTTGGCGGTGTACTGAAGTTCTTTATCCAAATGCGCCTCAATGGTGCGGCGAATCTGCGCTTTTTTTAGGAGATTTTCATCTACACTGCCAATGGCTTTCCCGAGCATAACCGTTTCCGCATTGGAAAACTCCACGCTTTGGCTGCCGGGCGTACAGTCGATGCCGGATAGTTGATAGCCCTCGTACAGCTCGCGGTTTCCGGACAGCAAAAATAAATCGTCACCCGGTTTTACGGTAATCGTTTTATGGGAAACAACGCCCTCTTTATTGCGCACATCAATTTCAAGCTTTGCTTTAAAGCCGTTTTCCTGTGATACAGAAACGAGCTTGATATATGGCTTGTTAAAATCGTTGGCAATCTGGTTGGAAGATACAACAATCTGCTTGACCAGCCCCATTTGATAGGCATCAACAGGGGTTAAGCGATAGAGCAGGTTGATTTTTTCTCGATGAGTAGCGGAATACCGAAGTACGCACAATGGGTTTAGGCTTGCAATTGCTTCTTTCGCTTTTGGGGTATTGTCCACGCTCTGAGGCTCATCTACAATAACCACCGGGCTACAATCCTGTATGTATCGCATAGCGGTTTCTCCGCCTAGCTTGTCCTGTGCCTGATTGATGATGTTCTCCGCTTTTTTGAATGCATCAATATTGATAATCATAATTTCAATGTTGCTGCTTGTGGCAAACTGGCGCACATCGGAGAGCTTTGCCGAGTTATAGATGAAAAAGCGACAGGGCACATTATCATATTGGTTTCCAAAGTGGTCGGCAGTGATTTCAAGGGATTTGTACACACCCTCACGAATTGCCACCGACGGCACAACGATAATAAATTTGGTAAAACCATACCGCTTGTGCAACTCAAAAATGGTCTTAGTGTAGACATATGTTTTGCCGGTGCCGGTTTCCATCTCAATACAAAATTGATACTTATATCGTGGAAGTGGTTCCCCAAATGTCCCACCCATTTTTGCAATTTGTGCGTTTGTAAATTTACCAACCTCTGCATAGGTTGGCTTGTCTGTAAACTCTGTGAGCGGCAGGCGGTTTCTCTTTTGAATCTCCTGCATATTTGCGAGAATGGTAGAGTCATCAAGAAAAAGAGCATTGCCAATTCCGTATTCATTTTGCAGAAAGTTAATCTGATCATCCTGCATCACTGAAAAGGTAGCCTGCTTTTTTTCCTGCCCTAAAAACAAGTCACAGACGGCATTAACAGCGGAGGTCTGAAAGTCTTGGTTTTTAAATTTTAACTTCATCTATTTGCAACCTCCTTTGCCTTTTTTCTATCTAAATTATCAATAATGACTGCTTCAACTTCGCAAGATTTTTCATGGTTATCATATTGAGATTGAAAACGACAACGTGGGCATTGAAAAACATCCTCAAAGCGATCATGCTGCATTGGTGTGTCACATTTCGGGCAATGAGCTTTTAAATTTGAAATATGCCACCCTCTTTTATAATCGCTAAATGTCCAATTCCAGCTCCACTTCCATGTTCTAAAATAATCTTGAGTATATTTTTTAAACTCTGGTTCGGTTTCCGCTTGAGGTTTACGACTAGCAAACATTAACGAAACAACAACTATGCACGTTAATCCTAATAACAGCCACCAAACTTTAATATTGAAATTTAAAAACGAAATAATTACACCATATACAAATGTCAGCATGGCGGAAAACATAGTCAATAGTTTATCACCGCTCATGTAATCGCTTATTAGTGACCAAATGATTAAAACGATTAATCCACCTAATATTGTTATGGTATAGGGGGATTTTAAGAATTTTTTCATAATAAAACTCCCTTACACCAATTTCAGCTCAATGCCTTTATCTTTCAAAATATAATGGGCATTGGATAGGGCAGAATCATCCGCAAAGCTCTGCTCGGCAAGAATCATCTTGGCTGGAGCATATTCTGCCATTGCTTCAATATCCTCAGCGGTGAGGTTTTCGGCAAAGCAGATCAGTAAGAGCAGATCGCCCACGACATACACAACCTTGCCATTTACCTCCATATAGGTAACCGGCACATCAAGGGGAATACCCATTTTCAAGGATACCTCATAGACCACATCCATTGCGGTGCGGTCGGGTTTGATACTGTCTACCATGTCGTTCAGCCTCTGATAGAAGAGGTTAATGTCGTTATCTTCAATAGGTGTGCTGTCCCACTCACGCAGGTTAGAGGTGTCCAGCTTGAATACTTTGAAGCCGATGTCCAGCATGGGCGCCATAATAGTATCCGTCTTAATCAAATGTTCCGATTTTGAACCACTTTCTATCATGCCATCAGTGGTAAACAGTGTTGGTAGCGGTTCTTCGCTTATTTTCTCCATAGATGTTTTGGAAACGCCCTGTTCAAGCAGATTCTTTCCTGCTCTACGAATACGCTCTTTGCCAATTTCACAGATATTTTTATAGCCTGCTTTGTAGGCTTCAGATTTTTCATCTGTTAACTCTGGCAACTGCACACAAATAAATTTGCGGTTGCCGCCGTCCTCGGCATTTAGCTGCATCACGGCGTGGGCAGTGGTAGCGGATCCGGAGAAGAAGTCAAGGATGATTGAATCTTTATCGGTAGCAATTTGAAGCATTTTTTTAAGTAGACGAGTTGGCTTAGGTGTGGAGAACCCTACAATATTTAGCTTTTTCAGTTCTTCTGATGCCCCTTGTGTGTGGTTAACATCATCGTAGTGCCACAACGTCCTATTCACTACTCCTTGGTGGTCTGCTAAGAGCTTTTTAAACCGCGGATATTGTGCAGTTCCGCCTACGCCCCAGAACAACAGGTTGTTTTGTATATGTTCAGCACACTGTTCTTTCGAATAAGCCCACACAGCACTTTCTTTTGGTAAAACATCCTGCCCTGTAAATGGATTTTTAATTGGATAGTAGAGATTCGGGCGTTCACTTCTACTCTTATTGCATGTATATGTAGCCGAATTCCATGGACCGCGAGGATCATTGTCGGGATTTTGATAATACTTCATTTGCTTTTCAGTTAGTGGCAACCGATTGGGAGACCATGAAACTTTACTTTTTACATAGACTAAAATGTATTCAATATCATTGCTAAAGTATTGTGCATCGTTAGATGGTGAAGCCTTTTTGAACCATGAAATTGTATCCACAAAGTTCTCCTCGCCAAACACCTCATCACAAAGTTTTCTAAGATTATGTTCTTCATTACTATCTATGCTAATAAAAATCACACCGTCATCACGGAGCAGGTTCGCCGCAAGCCGCAGACGAGGGTACATCATATTCAGCCAGTTGGTGTGGAATCTGCCCATGGTTTCAGGATTGGACTTGGTGGTCTGCTGGGTGACTTCCTTATACCGTGCCATGGGGTCTTTGAAATCATCCTCGTAGACAAAATCGTTGCCTGTGTTATAAGGTGGGTCTATGTAAATCATCTTTACCTTGCGGTAGTAAGCGGTTTGCAGGAGCTTGAGCACCTCTAAATTATCCCCCTCAATATAAAGGTTTTCGGTTTCGTCAAAATGCACGCTTTCTTCCTTGCAGGGGCGCAGCGTGCCGGTGGAACGCTTCTGGGCAAGGCGCAGGCATTCTGCTTTGCCTTTCCACTCGAACTTATATTTTTCAAAATCATTGTCTATGTACTCGCCGCACAAGGAGAGCAGCTTGTCTATATCCAGCGTACCCTCAGTAAAACATTCCGGAAATATGGACTTTAGCTTATCTTTATTGGTGCCTTCAAGGTCTAAGGACAGACCATCAAGTTTATTGGTCATTGCTTTGTTCCTCCGTTTCAACACTGATTTTAGATACCCAGCCGATTTGTTCCTCGCCATTTTCACCGATAGATTTTACATGATACCATCTTGGTATTGTATCAAGGACTTCAAGTGGCGTATCATACACCACGGTTGCAATAATTTTGGCCTTGGCGTTTGCTTCCATTCGGATATAGGCTCGTTCCTTGATCACATAACAGGTTTGATTTTCATTGTTGATTGCCTCGCAGATCTGTGAGATAAAACCTTGATAAAACTCTATAGTTTCTGGCAGTTGGGGAAGAAAAACAAGTAACTGAACGACAAGAAATAGCAACCAAAACTTCTCCTGCAATTTTTCAGCACATTGTTTTAAAGAAGATGGACTTTTTTGTACCTCCTGCACTTGTATGCTGAGTTCTTCTGCAATGGCCTCTTGCGAATATTCTACCCCTTCATAGACCAAGGTCCCATTATCGTTAAACTGGATATCTGATAAATCAAAGGTTTTTATGGCCTCGCTCATTGCGGACAATGTCGTTTGAGAAAGCAATTGAAAAGATTCTAACTGTTGTTGCAGTGCTGGTGACCGGTATGCATCTAAAACCTTTGTAATTTGAGAAAAAGCGGGATTGTTTATTTGCTCAAAAACTTTTCCCATCTGACTGATTTGTCTTAGCTGAGACTGGACGGCGGGGTTTTTCATAAAATCCATAGCTGAGCTTAGTTGCAAATTAGCTATTTGAGTTGAGCGAATAATGGTATCAGTCATCCTGTTTACTTGTTCTAATTGCATTTGTACTTCTGATGAACGGAATACTTGAGCAATTTGTTCGGTTTGTAAAAAGGCATTTTTAGTAGCATAAGTCAAAGCTTCACTCAGACCGTTAATCTGCTCAAACTGTTGGTGCAGTAGGCTTGATGGCATGGAGGCAAAAGCCATTGCTGCTGGGGATAACTGGGTGCGATTAAGAATTGCCTGCGTTTGCTTAAATGATTCAAAAATATCCATTTGTATTGTTTACCTCCACAACAAACTGCCGCACTACCTTTGCCGACAATTTTTCTTTTCCTAAAAATTCATTCACTTTCTTTTCTATTTCCATATCCAGCTGCATGGCTTCAAAAAATTTGCTGTCCTGTTTTTTTAGAAGCTCCTGCCGCTTTAGAGTAAGCTGTCTTTGCACGGTGATGGTTTTCATCCGGTCACCAGTGAGCGTGTGCAGCTCCTGTTCTAACTGCTTGACCTCTAACTGCAAATCGTCTATGGAATGTAAAATATCGGATTGACCGATTTTTGCGTTCTGTTTTATACGTTCGACTTCCTCCGTCTGCACCTCGCTCAATTTTGATGTTTGCTTTTCCAGCAAAGCATCTACCGGTACAATCTTGTCAAGCGGATGAGATTTTGAGGAGGTACGCAACCAAGAAGCGGTGGTTCTGCCGTCCTCTGTGTAATTCGTTGTGGAAGCAGATAAGATTCCTTCACACTGCTTTTTGCTCAAAAGCTCTCCGCCTTGGGTTTTGCCAATTAGCATAGGAATCGTTTGGCATATTCGATTTGCAGATCGAATTTCCACCAAATACAAGGCAATCTGGCAGGGTGGCATATCCATGTCAATGGTAAGCGTACCACTGTCGGCACATTCAGTTTCATGGATAATTCCACGGCCAATTACACTTGTAAAGGTAATTCGACCGTGATGCGGCTTGAAATCTCTTGCCATTCCGTAAGATTTTAGGCTTTGATATTTTTTATTTTGACTTCCTGTCCAATAATAGAAAAGGGTTGGCAGGGTTTCATAATTGGTAGCGGTGATGGTTTTGTTTCTCTCGTCAATCTCAAAATAACAATCATCATGTGTCCGATTTCTCTGTTCAAAAAACCATTTCACAAGCTGCCACAAATTTTCGTTCAGCTGCTCTGCACGGGCTTCTATGTATTTGGGTGCGATTTTCAGTTTGTCCGCTAGCTGCTTGGTGAAGGTAGTAAACAGCATTTCCTCGGCCGAGGCTACAAGCTGTTTGTTTTCTGTCTCATGAGCAGATAACGTCCGGCTATAATCGACTTCTATTTGCTGCCTGCTACGCAGTCTTTGGGAAAGTGATGCAAGTGCTACATCAAAGCTGTCGGTAAAACCTCCTACCACTTCATCACTCAGTCCAAGTACTCCGTCTGCCACCAGCATTCGTTTATTGACCAGTTCCAGCTTGCGCACATCAGCAAAGTTGTGTTTGTTGATAAACGAAAGGACAAGCACATCGTTTTTCTGCCCTAAACGATGACAGCGGTCTATTCGTTGCTCCATTTTTAATGTGTTGTACAGCAGGTCATACTGAATCACAAAGGAGCATTCCGTGAGGTTAAAGCCTCTGGCGCCAAGGTCGGTAGAGATTAAAATTTGTGCATCAGTTTTAAAGCTCTGTATCGATGAATAATCAGTCAAGCCATTATAAAGCACGGTGTTGTATCGTTCACTCAAAATGCGATAGAGATAGTTTTGCGTTGCCGCACTCTCTGTAAAAATAACGGCTTTCTGTGCAGCACCAAGCTTTATAAGCTGGGGAAACGCTTTTTTTAAGATTTCCAGCAGGAGTTGGGTCTTGGAATCCACAGGGATACTTTTGGCAAGGCCCTCTATTTCTCTGAGTTGCCCAATTTCTTCTATTGCAAGGGAATTGCCATCCAGCCGTTTTATGATTCCATTGATTGTTTGAAGAATCGCAGAGGTGGAAGATCCCAAAATTCCCAATAGCCGCAGGCTCAAGTCGTAGGCGTTCATTTCAGGGAACGCAACACTCTGCTCTTTTTGACAGTAAGCGAATAATCTTTCGTACAGCGCTTGCTCCGGCTCTGACAGGCTGTATTCATAGGTGACGGGAATGCGATTTGGTATTTGTGCATACCGTTTTGCCTGTGACCGGAGGGTGCGAAAACAATACTTACTTACTTTTTCGCTGAGCTCAGCATAATTTTCGGGTCTGCGCAGATATCTCTGTAAAAACTCCTGCTCACTGGGCAGCACAGTTTCATCTATGAAATAAATCAGACCATATAAATCCATGATGTTTTTTTCAATGGGCGTCCCGGTCAACAGAAGCTTACAGGAGTCTTTTGCGATTCTTTTTAAGGCACTGGCCTTCTTGTTATCCTGCATATAAACCGTCGATAATGCCGTTGCTTCTTCAAACACGGTTAAGTCCCACGCCCCGCTGCTTGCCAAAGGCTCCTGCTCGGCTAATAAGTCGTAGGTCGCAATAATCAGGGCATCTTGTGAAAACACATTTTTAATCTCTGTTTCACAATGTAATTGAAGGTCTTGGTTGCTTTTCAGTACGACATAAGGGATGGTATAGTACTGATCAATCAGTTCTATCCATTGAGAAAGAAGGTCCGCATTGGGAACAGCCAATAAAATACGATTCTTACCCTCATGCCACTTTTGGGTAATGACCATCATTGCCTCATGGCTTTTTCCCATTCCGCTTTCATCACAGAGAATGAAGCCTTTTTGATAGGGAGAGCGCAATGCAAAATGCGCTGCAGCTACCTGAAAGGGGTATACGTTGATATCCGATGAAGCGAACACTGCAGGCAGTTTTTCTTCATCAGACAGATTTTCTAAATTTCTTGCCATAAAGTAGGCATTAAAAGGCGAATGTAGCAATGGCGTGTCCTCCTTTCCGTAGGAAGTTTTATAGGCTTAATCGTCTAACACCATCTCCACTACATCTCCAATGTCACATTCGAGAACCACACAAATCTTCATCAAAACATCCAGAGAGACAGGCTCATCCTTATTCAACTTAGACATTGTTGCAGGGCTGATTTTTGTGGCATTCTTTAAATCAACCTTTTTCATGTTGTGATCAATTAAAAGCTTCCACAAGCGTTTATAACTAACTCCCATAATAACTACACCTCAATTTCTCGCTTTTTTCGAGATTGTTATTTATATTTTATACTGTTTCGAGAGAAAATACAACAATTCACATCGACTTTATGAATACTCAAACCATAGTTTTAAGTTTTTGACGACATCTTTTCTCATATAATTGTTCTTTCTCTGTAATAAATCTCTTAGAGTGAGTCCTTCTGGGAGGTTCACCATGAACTGAGGCTCGGTCCACGCAAAACGCATAGCATCCCCTTGGCGGGAGGCTATGCGTTTTTGCGTTTCCCCGGCATTCTATTTTTTCAAAATAAGACGGTTGCTGGTGTGGCTGCCGTTTTCCCTGTAGCGAGGCTGCTTTTCAATCAGCCCTACTTGCACCAAATCATGGAGGGCGCGCTTAACGGTACTACGAGAGAGGCTCAGATCGGCGGCAATGGTGTTGACCGCTGGCCAGCAGTCGGATTTTGCGCCGGTGCGGTCCATATAAACGGCTCTCGCCCGGTGAGGAAGCTCATCGGGCGAGGCTTTGTAGAGATGATTAAAATAACTCATTTTTTGCTCCTAACTTTAAGTTCTGACATGGCTTTTTCGCTTTTGGGGTTCTTGTGCCTGCTCTGCTACAGGGGTGTGCAGTGTACCAGTGCCGATTGGCGACTCCAGCAGCTCGCCTGTATCCTCATCCACCATCACACAGGCGGTGTGCTTGCGGACGATATTTTCCTCCAGCATCTGCTTGTCGGCATAGCTGACCTTGCGGTGTGCTCGCTCCGGCACGGTATAGGTGCCGTCAAACACAATGCCCCAATCCAAAAACAGCCGCAGCTTGGTTTTCATGGGATGTGTACCGGTTTTCATCACCACAAAGTTGCCCTTGGGGATGGATTTCAGTTCATCAGCGGTCATGAGCGGGCGCTCCATCATCTGTAAAGATTGGCTTGGATCGTTTTTTCCGCGGCTGATGCTACCACTCATGACGGTGCGGCTGCCCATCGCTTTGGACAGAACTTCAGCGGTCTGGCTATTAGGGGCAAAGCCACCGAAGATGGTGTCCTGGCAGTTATCCACGATGATTTCACTGCCTTCTTTGCCGTAGTTCTTTTCAAGCTGCCCAAAGCTCTGGATAATCGGTACCATCATCAAGCGGCGGGAGCGGCTGGCAGAGAAAATCAGCTCCAACGACTGGATGGCTGGCAGCGTGCCAAGCTCGTCACAGTAGAACACCACGCGGTTTTTTAGCTTGCCGCCATTTTCGTCCGCCACGGCGAGGATTTCACGGTAGAGTTGCTGGATCATAAGGGACACCATAAAATATTTGGTCAAATCTTCTTCTGGCAGGACGATGAACAGTGCAGATTTCTCTTTGCAAAACTTTTCCGCATCAATGGCGGTGTCGAAGCACAAAATCTGCTCCATCTCCGAGTCAAGGAACGAGTTGAGCCGGGACAGGATGGTGGATAGCACCGACATCATGGCTTGCTCTGCCGAATTGAGTGCTGCACCTGCAAACCAGCGTGCCTTGTGATCCGTGGGGAGCTTGTCCATGAGAAGCTGAAACTGGCTTTTGCCTTTGACCTTGCTGGGGGCAATCAAATCCTGCACCAGCTTGAACACGGACACGATGTGGCGGCAGTCAGTGATTGTTCCATCTGCGTTCTTGGTGGGCGGCAGATACTCTGCAATCAATAGGATGACCGCCGTAAGCAGACCCTCGGCAGCATCATAAAAGAATTGGTTTTGTCCGAAGTTTTCATCGCCCGCATTGATGATGGTCTTGGCAATAATCTTTGCGTATTTCTCTGCTTTTGCCTTTGCCACGAGATTGGTTTCATCGGTGCGGTAGACATCCATGTACTTGTTGACGAGGTGCAGCATATTGTTGCCATCCGAGCGGGTGGGGTTACGTAAATCTATGACTGCCACATGGTAGCCGTAGTGGTCACGGGCGATTGCTCCATAGTTGCGGTAGAGGTCACCTTTGGTGTCGGTGTTGAGAAAACTCATGCCGCT
>ENA-UOOR01002107-UOOR01002107.1-fermentation-metagenome-genome-assembly--contig:-NODE-2107-length-21179-cov-7.087105_pt1 | contig 21179 bp, 13 predicted proteins | sample MGYA00245780_ERZ724029 | MGnify/ENA primary metagenome ERZ724029 (study PRJEB28704, sample SAMN03018315) | fermentation metagenome | biome: anthropogenic terrestrial biome; feature: soil; material... | reverse complement strand
GGGACCTCTTCAGCCTGAGCCTCGGCCGGCTGCTCGATCGCAGCTTCGGCCGGCGCGACTTCGGCGGGAGCTTCTTCCACGACCTTTGCCGGTCCATCGGTCTGTGCTGCAGGCTCCTCAGCAGTAGCCTCAGCCTCTACGGACGGCGTGGCCTCCGCGTCATCGCTCTTCCACCCTGGAATCGCTTCGGGCTGCCCCGCATCATCCGATTGCCACGCTGGGATCTCGGCGGCGGCCTGGTCGGCGGAGGGCGCGCTGCTTTCGCCACTGCTCTGCCATCCCGAAAAGGCTTCGGGTTGGCCCGCCTCGCCCGTCTGCCAGGCCGGAGCGGCCTGTGCGGAATCGGCAACAGGTTGCCCTCCGGCCGCGAGCTGCTCGATGCCTTCCAGCTCGGCTCCAACCGCCTGTGCGAGCTCGGCGAAGTCGGCTTCGGGCGCAGTAGGCGCGCTTGCCTCGTCGGCGGGCGCCAGTTCATCGGCGGGGGCCGGCGTCCCGTAGTCCGGCGGCTCGGTGAGCGCTGCTTCCACCTCCGGCGAGACCGCGGCGGCGGCCAACACCTCGGCGAAATCGGGCTGCTCGAGCGCTGCCTCGGTCGGTCCGGCCGGCTGCGCGGTGCCCGCGTCCGCGGGCTGCTCGCCATAGAGCGAAACCCAGTTCTGGGTCGCCGCATCCCAGACATAGCCCTGCGCATAGGCCTGCTCGTAGGCCGGATCGATCCACTGCCCGGTCGCCACGTTGAAACCCGGCGGATAGTAGGTGCCGTCAACACCCCACTGCGCCTGGGCTTGGTGGTCGAAGGTCGACGCCGCCGGGGCCGTCTCTTGCTGGCCCTGCAGCAGGGCTCTCAGCTCACTCCACCGGCCTTCTTCCTCAGAGGAGAGGCTACCGGCGTTCCGCTTGTCGTCCAGGAAGCGGAACTCCCGCATCGCATTCAGGGTTTCGGGCATGAATCCACCGTCGCGCACGATACAAGGGCCAGAGGCGCGTTCGGCGGGAATCCTACCATCCGACGCGAGGTGCTCAAACTTCGGTGTGCCCGGCCGCGCACTCTGTTTGCCGGCCTTCATTCGCGGTCGCGGCAAGCCCATCTTTCCGCTGAGAAGCGAGCGAGGGTTCGTGTGCCTTTCCGCCGCGGCGGACGACGTGGTAGACCTTGAAAGTCTATGGCCGCCAAGCTGACCTTCGGCTTCGAGCAGGACGAGCGGATCTTGTTTATCGGCTTCGCCGCCGGCAGCGAGCTGGCGACGCCCGAGGACCTCGACGAGCTCGAAGGGCAGATCGCCTCGCGCTGCGAAGCGGTCCGCCAGCGCGTCCACCTCTTCTTCGACCTTGCGAATCTGGTCGTCGCCTCCGGGCTCGTCGAGCACTTCGGTGCCCGCAAACGCGCCCTTTGCGACCGATTCGCGCTCAGCACCTGGCACTTCGGCGGCAACCTCGCCGAGCGCGTGATGACCCGCAACGACCTGACGCGCCGGGGGCTGCGTCCCAACCTGTTCCGCACCCGCGAAGAGGCGCTCGACGCCTTTCGCGAGACCGGTCGCGCCATCGCTGAGCCGAGACCGCAAGCGGCGCGCTAGGAGCCCTTGAGATCCGTTGCGCGGCAGCACGAGTCCGGAGTGCTGGCCTTCGTGCCGGCCGCCGAAAACCCTCGAGCCGGCCGCGCCTCTGCTCGATTCCTCGACGGGCGCGCTGCTTTTCGCCCCTGCCAACCTGCGACCGATCGCTTTGGTCCCGGGCGAAACCCGAGCTGTCGACTCTCGACCGTCGTCAGAGGCTATTGGGCATCGACTGCGGTTGGGCTGAAGGTCGCTGCTGCTGAGGCTGCGGCTGCGGCTGGGCCTGCTGGCCGAGCTGCTGCGGGCCTGGGCTGGGCTGCCCGCCTGCCCTCTGCTGCTGCTGCAGGCAGGTCAGGAGCTTGGTGAAGAGCGTCTTGAGCTCGAGGTCGTAGCTGAGGGCGCCCGGTGGGACTGGCGGCAGGCCGTAGAGCGGCGCGAGCGCGGGCGCCGGCAGGCAGCCGACCTGTCCGAAGCAGATGTTGCCACCGGCCATCGGCGGCAGGGTGTAGGTGAGCGCGGCGAGGGCCTTGGGGTCGAGGGCGAGGTTGAGGCCGTGGAGCTCCATGACGCGCTGCAGGTAGCGGCCGCGCACGTAGTCGCAGTCCGGCTGGCGGAACCGCTCGATCTCCGCCTGCAGCGAATCGCCCTGCTGCGGCTCGGGTGGCGCGGGCTGCGGCTGTGGCGGTGCCGGAGGCGGTGGCTGGGGCGGCTGGTCGGGCGGAAGCTGCTGTTGGAGCAGGGTCACGTTCTCGCCCTCGTGGACGATGATGACCGCCAGCGGTTCGGTGTCGGCGCCGGCCGGCTCGCCCTCGTCCTCGAGCTGGTACCAGCCCTCCGGCGTGTAGACCCGCTCGGCTGCCTCCGCGCTCGCTGCGAAGAGCGCGAGCACCAGACTCCACGCGAGAGACTTCATGACCCCGCCTCCGACCTGTCGCCGCCACGTCCCTTGATTCAGAAGGTACGGTGCGCTCGATGGGCGGCAAGGCGGGCTCGCGCCGGGCTCTCCGGTCGGCAGGCGCGGGCGCGGATGCTCGCTGGTCAGGCTGTCGGGAGCTTGCTCGCCTGCCTTCGAATGCTCTGGCTCGGTTGGGCGATCTTCCTCAGCGACCCGCCGGCGCCGGGGCGACCGCGGTCTCGACGGCGGCCTTGAGGCGGGTGATCGCCTGCTCGACGAGCTCGTGGTCGGCGAGCACCTCGTCGGCCTTGAGGCGCAGCGCGAGCAGCTCCGGGGTGCCGTCGCGCGCGCCCTCGGCGAGACCCTTGGCGGGCGCGAAGGTCTCGGGGGGAACCGCGGCGCCCGGCTCGAACGACTCGAGGACCACCTCGGTGATCGTCTCCTTGGCCGAGCCCTGCTCCCAGCCGACGAGGCGCTGGTCCCTGCGCGAGAAGTAGAGTGAGACCTTCAAGGTGCCCTCGATGCTCTGGACCGCGGCCAGGGTCATCGAGTCGAGCGCGGCCTGGCGCTGCTTCTCTTCGAGCGCGCCGGGCTCGAGCATGCTCGCGTAGCTGCCGAAGAACGCCGGGTCGGAGCGCGGAAGCTGGCGCAGCAGGTGCTCGAGCTTCAGGCTGCCGTCCACGCGCCAGGCGGGCTCGCCGGCGAAGAGGGCTTCGCTTGCCTGCGGCTCGAGCTCGTAGTCGGCCAGATAGGCCTGCAGGGACCCGAGGAGGTCCTCGCCGCCGCGCAGCCCGATGCCGTTGACGCTGAAGCCTATCTGGTAGGGCTTGTCGGCGGGGGCGAGCCTCTTCTGGTCGAGCTTGAGCACGTTGTCGACCGGGCCGCCGGGCGCGCCGCTCATGTGCATCGCTATCCAGGCGGTCGTGCCGTCGAGGGAGAGCGTGCCGTCGAGCTGTATCGGCTTGCCGAACGGGCCGGGGCTCGTGCTCTTGGTCTTCATCAGGAGCTTGTCGGGCAGCACCGCGGCAAGCTCGGCCGAGCTCCTCACCTTCGCCCCCGGCGCGGGGCGCGCGAGCGGGTTGGGCTTGGTCGTCGCTTCGAGCCTGGCGCGGTAGCTGGTCGTCGAGGCGATCGTTTCGCGAAGCTTGCCGACGAGCCCCTCGGCGCTCGGCTTGGACGGCTTGCACGACAGGAGGACGAGCAGCATCGCGAGGGCGCCGCTGCGGCGGTGATTGAGCAAGCGTGTCATGGGCGAGATGCCTCGGGTGGACGGAAGTGGAGACGGTTCGGGCCGCAATCGGCCGCTTCGGAGGCTGGCTTGGCGCCGCCCGAGAAATGGCGAGCGCCGCCAAAGTGAAGACGAAATCCTCCCTCGTCGGGGCCGAGCGGAGGTTTTGGATCCCTTACCCCTTCGGGGTGCGAAATCAACGCTGCTGACCCGGACCGGAGCCTCGCGAGCCGGCGCGACGCGCTCCTGGGAGTGATTCTCGGTCCCCGTTCCGGGGGCCGGAACACTGACGTTAGTGGGTTTTGAACCCCGGAGGTCTGGCGAGCCACTCCTGGGAGTGATTTCCGTACCCGTTCGGGGAGCAAAATCACTGAAATTAGTGGGTAGTGAACCCCGGAGGTCTGGCGGGCCACTCCTGGGAGTGATTTCGTACCCGTTCGGGTAGCCGGATCACTGACGTTAGTGAATCCGGGGGCCTGCCGCCTCGAGCGGGCCGTTTCGGGAATCCCTCCAACGTCCCTTCGGAGCGTCTATGCCGACGCCGGCGCGGCCCTGCGGCGCCGCCGGCGCACCGCGGCGAGCACCTCGTCCATCTCGCCGACCCTCAGCACGCGGCAGGCGACCGCGTAGACGATCCCTCCGATGGCGACTCCGCCGAGCGCGCGGACGATGCGCACCGGCACGGCCTCGGCCGATATCGCCATCGACCCGATCCAGGCGTCCATCCCTTGCAGCGCAGCCCAGACCGCCGCGCCCATCAGCACCGAGGCGAGCGCGACCTTGACCATCTGCGCGAACAGACCCTTCGGCGCAGCGTGCTCGCGAGTCGCGCGCCGGAAGACGGTGGTGAGGATGAGCAGGTTGACCATCGCGCCCAGCGAGATGCCCAGGGCGAGGCCGACGTAGCCGAGGTAGCGGAAGAAGGCGAGGTTGAGCGCGAGGTTCGTCAGCACCGCCGCCGCCGAGCCGAAGAGCGGGACCCGCGCGCGGTCGAGCGCGTAGAAGGCTGGCGCGGCGACCTTCACCCCGGAGTAGGCGTAGAGCCCGACCGAGTAGGCGGCCAGCGCCACCGCGGTCGCCTGCGTGTCCTGCGGCGTGAAGCGCCCGTACTGATAGACCAGCCGGATGATCGGCTCGGCGAGCACCACCAGGCCGACGGTCGAGGGGATGGCGAGGAAGGCGACGTGGCGCAGGCCCTGCGAGAGCCCGGCCTTCAGCCCGGCGAAGTCCTTTTCGGCCGCTTTGCGCGCGAGGGTGCTGGTGGTCACCGTGGCGATGGCCACCCCGAAGATGCCGATGGGCAGGTACATCAGCCGGAAGGCGTAGTTGAGCCAGGCGTTCGCGCCCGGCTGCGTGCTCGCGAACTGGGTGTTGATGAAGATGTTCGCCTCGGTCGCCGCCAGCCCCAGCGTCGCCGGCGCCATCAGCCGCGCGATGCGCCGCAGCGAGGGGTCGCGCCACAGGCCGCCGAAGATCGGGCGCAGGCGGTAGCCCTGACGCCGCAGCGCGGGGAGCTGGACGGCGAACTGCGCGAAGCCGCCGACCAGCGTGCCTATCGACCAGCCGACGACCGCGGTCCGCGCCGGGTAGCCGGCGAGCTTGAGGAAGACGCCGACCGCGATGGCCGACAGGTTGAAGAGCGCCGGCGCGAGGGCGGGGACCGCGAAGACGCGGCGCGCGTTGAGCATGCCCATCATCACCGCGGCCAGCGAGAGCGCGGGGAGGAAGGGCATCATGATCCGCGCGAGCTTGGCGGTCAGCTCGGCCTTGCCCGGCTCGTCGAAGAAGCCCGAGGCGAGCGCCCAGACGATCTGATCGGCGAAGAGCACGCCGAGCAGCGTCAGCAGGCCGACGACCATCAGGATGGCGCCCACGACGCGGTTGGCGACCGCGTGCGCGGCCTCCGGGCCCTGCTCCTTCTCGACCTTGGCGAAGGTGGGGATGAAGGCCGCCGAGAGGGCGCCCTCGGCGAACAGGTCGCGCAGCAGGTTGGGGATGCGGAAGGCGACGACGAAGGCGTCGGCGAAGTAGCCCGCGCCGAGCAGGGCGGCGAAGAGCTGCTCGCGGATGAGGCCGAGGAAGCGCGAGGCGGTGGTCGCGGCGCTGACGAGGAGGGTAGAGCGCATGGCGCTGCGCACAGGCGCAGGTGCTGCGCCAGTCGCTGGAGCCTGCGCAGGCAGGGCGGCTTGGTCGCTGGAGGAGTCCTGGCTCATGAGGTCGGGGTCTCGAAGGCGCGGCGATTCAACCACAGGGTGTGTCCGGCGAACACCGCCGAGCAGGCGTCCCGGTGAACCTCACTCGCGCGGGCAGGCCTGACGAGGAGGCGGCCGAGAGGCGACACCGCCGCCATCTCGGCGGCCATCGGTGCTTCCACGAAACGATCGGCAGATCGCCGGTCGCCGCGCACCTCACTTCTGCGCCGCGCACCCGCTGCGAAGCCAGAGGACGCTCAGGTCGTCCTCGAAGTGCCGCTTCCAGCCCGCGCGCGAACCGAGCGCCTCGGCGAGCGGCGTCCCCGGAACGAGCAGCGCCCAGCAGACGCCCCGCTGCTCGATGGCCTCGGCGTCGCCCTGGCGCTCGATGCGCAGGTACTCGTCGAACAGGCCGGCCTCGTAGAACGGGCCGAGCCTGCCGTCGATGAAGCTGTCGAGCTTGTGGAAGACGAGATAGCCACCCCACTCGAAGAAGTGGAAACCCGGCCTGCGCGCGAAGCCGCTCTGCTCGAGCTGGGCGAGGCCGTCGACGGGGAAGAGCCCGCGGGCCTCCCTATCGACGCTCGCCAGGCGCAGTCCGCCCATCAGGCCGAGCGCGACCGCGGCGAGGGCGGCCACGATGGCGTTGGTGCGCGGCCGGCGGAACATCTCGGTGCGCATGCGGCTGGCGAGCTGCTCGGCGAGCGGGGGCGCGGCGATGATCGCGAAGATGCTGAGCTGGCGCGAGGCCTGGAGCGCCATGACGAAGGTGAGCCCGACGAGGCCGAGCTCGTAGAGGGGAAGGGGCTTTCGACTCCGGGCCGCCGCGACCACGAACAGCAGCGCCGCGCCGATCAGGATCCAGGCCGAAGGATCGCTCCAGGGCACCGGCGCCCACTCGTCGATGATGGTGAACTCGCCCTGCTTGGCGATGAGGTCGAAGGGCCGGATGAGCGCCTTCCAGGCGATGGGGTTGAGCACCACGCCGAGCGGCGCGAGGAGGCTGAGCAGCACGGGCAGGCGGGCCGCCTTCTCGACCGGCCGCGAGGTGAGCCGCCACCTGTGGAAGGGCAGCAGGACCGTGCCGCCGGCCACCGCCAACGGGCCGAGCCCCACCGCCCAGCTCCCGTGCGTGTTTATCCAGAAGGCGAAGAGCACCGGCATCGCCAGCGGCACCCAACGCTTGCCCTTGAGGGCGCGCTCGATGAGCAGCAGCTCGAGCGCCAGGCACAACTGCCCGAAGAGCAGCGGTCGCGCGATGAAGTTGGCCGCCGCGACGAAGAGCATCACGCCGACCGCGAGGCCAGCCGACGGCCGATTGCCCTCGGCCCGCTCGAGCGAGACCAGGTAGAGGGTGGTGACGATGCCGACGACGAGCAGCGCCTTGAAGAGGCCCACGCCGACCAGCCCACCCGCCTTGAAGGCGAGGGCGAAGAGGATCTGCGCGAGCCAGTCGTTGGCGAGGTAGGGCGTGTCCTTGACCGTCCAGGTGTACTCGACGGTCGGCGGGATGGCCCCGCGCTCGAGGATGTCGAGCCCGATGCGCAGGTGCCACATCAGGTCGACGTCGCAGATGTGATCGAGGGCGAGCTTGGCGGCGACGAGGCCGAGCAGGAACGGAATGAAGAGGCGGGCGCGCATGGTCGGTTCAGGGAGCGCCCATCGTATGCCGAGACGGCGGGCCTGCCGAAGTTGTGGCTGCCGAGGATGCGTCGAAGAATCCTTCGGCAATATCCGGTCTGCACCGGTCAGCCCGAGCGTAGGCCGAGCTTGCGAGGCCGCAGTCGAGGCCTCTCGACTTCGCCTCCCTCGTTTCTCGGGAGGCTACGCTCGAGGAGAGCGGGGGCAGTCCGCGAAGTCGAAGGGGCCCTTCGACTCCGCCCCCGCCGCTGGCGCGTCGGGGGCTGCGCTCAGGGCGAGCGGACTTTCACTTGTTCGCCCGCGGGCCCGCACCGGCGAGGGCCGGGCGTCGGAGTCGCTCCGCCGGCCGGCGAGGTGAGGTTCAGACGAGCTTGCGCGTGAAGAACGCCCCGGTCGCCGTGCCGAACGCAGCGCCGGCGATGATGTCGGTGAGGTAGTGCTTGTCGCCCGCGATGCGCAGGTAACCGACGAAGGAGGCCAGGGCGAAGAGCGGCACGGCCAGCCACGGGCTCGCGCCGCGGGCCTGGGCGATGAACGAGGTGGTCGCGGCCATCGCCGCGGCGGCGCTGGTGTGATTGGAGAAGAACGAGCCGTAGCGATCCCATCCCTCGGCCCGCGGGTCGGCGAAGGCGAAGGGCCGCTCGCGCGGAGTGAGGAACTTGATGGTCTCGTTGACCGCGCCGGTCACGGTCGCGGCCCGCCCGATGAGCAGGCCGTCGGCGAGGAAGTGCCGGCGCGGCCTCTCGTACGGCAGCAGGGTGAGCGTGCACGCGAGCGGCATCGCGGCGAAGACGATGCTGTCGGCGATGCGGTCGGCGAGCAGGGCGACGGTGGGCTGGTAGAAGTGGCGTCGTGCGATGCGGTCGATGCGGTTGAGGACCCGCTGCGCCTTGCGCTCGACCGGTGTCCTGGGCTTGCGCCGCACGCGCAGGTACTCGCCACCCGTCCAGACGAGCAGTGCGCCGCCTACCCGCCACAGCTCGCGCGACCAGCGGATCGGAGGGTGCTCGAGCCGCTCCAATCTCATGGCGATCAGATCCTCACAGGCCTGCCGGCCTGCAAGGCGGACGCACCGCGCGGGGTGTCGAAGGGGCGAGGCCAGCCGGTCTCTCCCGCCTCGGGAGCGCCGGTGGCGGGCGGCAGGACGGCGCTCGCGCGGTCTCCGAGCTGCGGCCGGCGAGCCGAGGGCCCGCGGCGAAAGAGCAGGTGGCGAACCGGCGGGCTGCCGCCCTATGGCTCGACCGCGAGCCCGCAGGCCTGCTTGCCTTGCGCCGTTTCCAGAGCCTCGCAGCTACAGCCGTCGAGCAGCCGCTCGCAGGTGGCCTGGTCGTCGTCGCTGAGCTCGATGATCGACGCCTCCTTGTTCAAACGGAGCTTGCATTGGTCGGCGTCGTAGGAGGTGGGCGAGACGCTTCCGCACTCGCAGATCTTCTCCCCGAGCTCGATGCAGGGGTCGGTGCAGGCCGAGAGGAGTGCGACGAGAGAGGCGCTGGCAAGCAGTGTTCGCAACATGGGCGCGGGATTCTGACAACCTGCCTGCGGTGCCGCAAGCGGTAAACGAGACGGCGCTCGGGCGGCCGAAGAGCTGCCGCGGGCCGGGCCGCCCTCCTACTTACCCGTGGTGACAGCGCCTACACACGTCTCTTGGAATGGGCGCGGCGCTGTGTAGCATGACCGCCGTGAGCACCGGGAAAGCCGAGCGGCAGCGCCGCGTCCGAAAAGCACCGTGGCTGTGGACGGCGACCGAGATCGCGGTCGCCGCCCTCGTCGTCTTCTGCCCTCTCGCCATCGCCACCGTCCACCCGTGGGCGACAGGGGTCGCCGCGGCGCTCGCCTTCGCCGCCTGCGCGCTCGCCGCGACGGCCGCGATGCGCTCGGGCGAGCCCTTCCTCGTGCCCGCGCCCGGTCTCGCGCTGGGCGCCGCCACGCTCTTCATCGCCTTCCAGCTCCTCCCTCTGCCGCCCGCGGTGGTGGGGCTGCTCGCGCCGAGCACCCGTGAGCTCTTCGAGTTCGTCCTCGGGCCGCTCGGGCTCTACCCGGCTTGGCGGCCGCTGTCGCTCGATCCGCCGGCCACCGCGCGCGAGCTCGTCAAGGCGCTCACCTACTTGTGCGCCTTCTTCGCCGCGGCCCAGGTGGCGCGCTCGAGCCGCGCGCGCAAGCGCATGGTGACCGTGCTCGGCGCCGTCGGCCTCGTCGTCGCCCTGGTCGGCTTCGGCCACGCGCTGTGGGGCGCGACCGCGCTCTTCGGCGTCTTCAGCTACACCTACGCCCAGCCGCCCTTCCTCTCGACCTTCGGCAACCCCAACCACCTCGCGAGCTTCCTCGCCCTCGGCGCCACCGCGCTGCTCGCGCGGGTGCTCGGCGAACGCGACCGCAAGGTCGCCACGCTCTGGTCGTTCGCCTACCTGGCGACCGGCGCGGGGGTGCTGCTCACCTTGTCGCGCGGCGGCATCGTCGCCTTCGTCGTCGCCCAGGTGATGCTCGCCATCGCCGTCCACTCGGCGCGCCGCTGCGAGCGCGAGGGCCGGCCGGTCGACGCCAAGAGCCTCGTCATCCCCGGCGCGGTGCTCGCGGTGCTCGCCATCTCGGCCTACCTCGCGTGGGACGCGCTCGCCCAGGAGCTCGCGTCCGCCGACTCGCTCGAGAAGGTGAAGGACTCGAAGCTCTCCTTCTGGCCGAGCTTCCTGCCGCTGGTCGCCGATCACTGGCTGGTCGGGGTGGGCCGCGGCGCGTTCGAGTCGGGCTTCCAGCGCTTCCAGGACGTCGCCCTCGGCGCGACGGTGACGCACCCCGAGAACATCGTCTTCCAGTGGGTCACCGAGCTCGGGGTCCCGATGGGCCTGTTCGTCCTCGGCGCCTCGACCCTCGCGCTGCTCGGCGGGGCGCGGCGCGCCGCCGGAGAGGTCGAGCGGCTCGCCTGTGCCTTCGGGCTCGCGGCCATCGGGCTGCACGAGCTGGTCGACTTCGGGCTCGAGCTCGGCGGGCTCGCGGTGCCGGCGATGGTCGCCCTCGCCGTGGTCGCCTCACGCCGCGAGGGGGGCCGCAAGGTGCGGCGGGCCCACGTGCTCATCGCGCTGCCGGTCGCGCTCGCGCTGGCCGTGCCCGCCTTCGGCTATTCGCTGCGCTCGCTCGAGTCCGATGGCGAGGCGCTCGCCGGGAGGCTCGGCGCGGTGACGGCCGACGAGCTCGCCGAGCTCGCGGCGCTCCACGCGGCAAGGCACCCGGCCGACTACTTCGCGCACCTCGTGGTCGCCCGGGCCTACGCCGAGGAGCGGCCGCTGCGCCCCGAGCGCGCCGTCGCCTGGGCGAACCGCGCCATGTTCCTCAACGCCGCCCGGCCCGAGCCGCACCGGATCGCCGCGCTCGCGCTGCGCGCGATTGGCCAGGCGCGCCAAGCGCGCCTCGAGTACCGCCTCGCCTACGAGCGGGGCGACCGGGACGTGCTCAAGGAGATCACCCGCGTCTTCGGGAAGCCCGAGGAGCTGCTCGAGGCCGTCCCCGACGACGAGGGCGCCCTCCTCGCGCTGGCCGACGTGCTGCTCGGGCAGAGCCGGCTCGACGAGGCGCAGGCGGTCGCGCGGGCTTCGATGGAGCGGCACGGCGAGTCGCTGCCGGGGTTTCAGCGGCTGGCCCGCGCCGCTTCGGCGCGCCGGGAGGCGGACGAGGTCTACCGGATCGGCGAGAAGATGACCGTGCTGGCGCCCGAGAAGCCCGTCGGCCTGCTCACCCGCGTCAACGCGCTCGTCATGACCAACGCCTACGAGGCGGCCATCGAGCTGCTCGAGCGCGAGGGGCTCAAGCGCTTCCCGTTCGAGGCCGAGGTCGTCATGACCCTGGCGAGGCTCGAGCTGAGCCGAGGCAACACCAAGGCCTGCCGCGAGGCGCTCAAGAAGCTGCCGCCCGGCATCGACGTGAGCACGCGGGTGCGCGCCTTGGGCATGGAGGCTTCGGCGGCCGAGCGGGACGGGCAGGCCTCCAAGGCGCTCGGGTTCATGCGCACGGCGCTGGCCCTGCGGCCGGACGACACCGGGCTGCGCTGGCGCTACGCCAACCTGCTCGAGCGCATCGGGCGGCTCGAGCTCGCGGTCCGCGAGGCCGAGGCCGCCGCCGCGAAGTCTCCCGGGCTCCAGGTCGAGCTCGACCGGCTGCGCAAGCGGGTCGAAGCCAAGAAGCTCAAGCTCGAAGAGCAGAAGCGCTGGCAGCAGCTCGGCCTGGACGGAGCGCCGAAGTAGGCCCGGAGGCGGCCGCGCTGCTTTCGCGCGCCAGCGGATCGGAGGCTGGCCCGGCGACTCGAATCGACTCGGCCCGGTTCCGCTCACCCTGAGCGACTAACCTTGAGATTCGTTGGCCGGCAGCACGATTCCGGAGGCCCGGGCCTTGGTGCCGGCCGCCGCGAACCCTCGAATCGGCCGCGCCTTTGCCCAATTCGTCGACGGGCGTATTGGCTATGCGCCCCAGACTTCCTGCGAGTTTCTTCGAGCGATTTGGGCCAGGCCGCCGCCCACCGGTCATGCCGAGCGTAGAGGCGACCAGCGGGAGCCTCGGAGTCGAGGCACGCGCGGGTGAGGCCATCTCGGTGAGTTGCCGCAGATCCCAAATCGGCCGCGAAATCGAGGCTTGGCTGCAAACGCTTCGATTTCGCGTGGTTGCCAACTCCTGACCTAGACCTGGCACGAACTCTGGCGCCCCCAACCAACCTGCGAGCGATCGCTTGGGTTTCGGGCTACGAGCGTCAGGCCGAGCGCCTGCGGGGCTCTTCGCGGGCCTCGGCCGGCTCCCAGAAGTCGCGGTCGTCGGCGAGGCCGAAGTCGTAGGCCCACAGCTTGACCGACTTGCCGGTGAGCTCCCGCGGGGCGCTGCGCACCAGCACGAGCCTGTCGCCGCGGGTGCGCCAGAGCGCCGGCACGAGCTTGGGCGCCAAGCCGAGGCGCGCCCGCAGGCGCGAGGGGACCTCGACCCAGCCGAGCCGCAGGTTGTTGTGGCTCGTCTCCACCCATTGCACGTAGCCCGACAGGCCCTCGGCCTTCAGCGCTGCCTCGACCGCCTTGCACGCGTAGGCGCTGTAGTCGCCCTCGTCGCGGCTGAGCAACTGCTCGCCGTCGCCAAAGCCCCAGCGCTCGGTCAGGCCTGAAAGGTCAAACGACACCTCCTTGACCGGATGCGCGATCCGGTCGTCGGCGACGCGGGCGATGAGCCCGCGGGCCTCTTTGAGGATGCCGACGACGATCTCGCTCAGGCCGGCCACGCCCGCGCGCGGCGGCTGCCAAACGACGAAGGGAGTCCACGCGAAAAACCCGGCCAGGCGCCCGACGAAGGGACAGCAGGGCTCCATCTTCAGCCACGGTGCGCCGGGAAACGCGGCGCTCGCCTCGTCGGGCTCGAGCAGCCGGTAGGCGCCGACCGACAGCGGCCCGCCGTGCAGCGCTCGCCACATCTGCCCGTCCTCGCCGAGGCGCAGGCCCCGGCCGCCCAGCGCGCGGCAGAACGAGCCGCGCCAGTCCTTCGCGTCAACGTTGCGGCCGGAGTGGACGGCGACGACAAAGCGCTCGGGCGTGGAGGTCTGCACCTGGGGTCTCGATGGTCGGGGCCCCGGCCTGCCGGCCGGGGCGATGGCTCGCCCCCCCTTCGGCTCCTTGGGGTGACCTATCGCTTGCGTCGGCGCGGCAGGCCGATCAGCCCGAGCGCGGCGAGCAGGCCGGTGGCGAGCAGCGGCCCCCCGCCCGTCCCGCAGCCGCAGCCGCCGAGGTCGTAGGCGCCCAGCGCCGGTCCCGGCACGTCGACGCCTCCGTCGGTCGACGGCTTGCCGGGATCGAGCTCGGCGGGGGCCGAGTAGTTGCCGCAGGTGTCCTGCGCGAAGAGCCGGTAGACCGCGTTCTCGAGCCCCTGCGCGCTGTCGGTGTAGGCCGTCTGGTCGCCGAAGAGAAGCGCCTTGCCCGCGCCGACGGTGTCGCCGGCGGTGTAGTCGGCGCCCTCGTCGGGCACGTCGACAGGCTCGGCGCTGCCGCGCACCAGCAGCACCCCGGCGAGGTCGGAGTCTTCGGGGTTTGTCCAGGCGAGCTGCAGGTCGGCGCCGCTCTCGACCGCTGGCTTCCACTGCGGCACGGCGGGCGAGCTGTTGTCGATAGTGAGCGTCGCGCTGCCCGTGTCGCGTCCGGTCTTCTGGTTCCGGCAATCGATGCTGCGCACCCGCCCGCTCACGCTCACCGTCGCCCCCGGCGCCGCGGGCATCTGCGCGTGGCTCTTGGGCGTGACGCGGATGGCGAGCGTCTTCGGCTGGGTGCCGACCTCCACCGGGGTCGCCAGCGGCACGGTGACGACCTGGCCGATGGCGCCGCTGCTCGCGCCGTACACGGTGGCGCCGTCCGCGCTGACTATCTCCACGAGCGAGAGCACCGAGCCCGCCTCCTCCGACAGCTCGACCGTCACTGCCTTGACCGCGTCGACGCCGAGCGTGGTCGCGACGGTGAAGGTGTCGAGCATCAGGGCCGCGTCCCCGGGGCAGGCGGCGGAGTCCGGCGGATCGATCGCGTCGCCGATGAGGGTCGCCGCCTCGCCTGGAGAGTGGGGTCCGGTCCTCGCGGCGACCGAGTAGTTGCGGCAGTCGTCCAGGCCGAAGATGGCGTACCAGTACTCTTCGCCGTTGAGCAGGCCTCGGTTCAAAGCGCTCGTCCCCGAGCCGAAGAAGGCGACCTCGCTGTCGCCGAGCGTCGTGTTGTCACCGTAGACCTCGCCCTCGAGAGGAGTGTCGGCGGCGCTCTCCAGCGTGCTTCGCAGCACGAGGACCCGGGTGGCCCCTTCGCTCATCGTCCAGGTCAAGTCCAGGGTCGCGTTCCCCGGGATCACCGTGTCCCACAGCGGAGGTGGCGGCGACTCGTTGTCGAGGCGCAGCACGCCGCTGGTGGTGTCCTCGGCCTCGACCTGGCTGGCGGTGGTCACCGAGGTGACGCGCGCCTCGAACTCATAGAGGGCTCCCGGGGGCGGCGGCATCTCGGCGAGCGACTTCGGAGCGACGCGGATTTGGCACTCGATCGGGCTTTGGTGCGTCACCGGGATGGACGGGTCGAGCGTGAGCGAGAACTCGCTCACGGTCGGCGAGGCGAAGCCGTGCCGGGTGTTGTCGCCGCAGAAGACCTCGAGCTTCTGCACGCCCGCGACGCTGCCTTCCGAAAGCTCGATGACCAGCTCGGAGATCGCTTCGCTGCCGCGCGATCTCTGGAGGGTGAACGCGTTCAGATCGAAGGTGGGGGGGGTCGCCTCGGGGCAGAGGACCTCGCCGTTGTTGGGCTCGGGAACGGGAGCGTCGCCGATGGTCAGGATGGTGCGCGTCGGGGTGTGCGGCCCGCTCGTCGCGACAGGCGAGTAGTTGGAACAGGCGTCGTAGGCCCACAGCGCGTAGTAGTAGGTGGTGTTGTTGGCGGCGGTCGCGTCGTCGTGGGAGGTGCCGGAGTCCGCGTAGACGATCGGCGCGTCCGGCAGGTTCGGCAGGCTGTCGGTGAGGCCGTAGACGACGCCCTCAGTCGGCCTTTCGCTTCCGAAGGCCGACTCCGAGCGCACCACGATGTAGCCGACCGCGCCGGTGCTCCCCTGCCAGTTGAGGAGGACCTTGGCGTCGTCCGGGGTGACCGTCGTCCAGCTCGCCGCTGCCGGCGACTCGTTGTCGATGGTGAGCGTCGCGCTGCCGGTGTCGTTGACCACGGCCTCGTTGAAGCAATCGAGCGCGGTGACCCGGGCGCGGACCGCGTGGACCTGGCCGGGAGGCGCGGGCATGTCGGCCGCCGCACGCGGCGTGAGCCGGATCTGGTACGGCACGGGCGTGCCGGCCCTCGCGATGAGATCTGTGTGCGAAGGCGCGCCGACGCTCACCACGACCTCGTCGCCCGAAGGCGCTTGGGAACCGTAGACGGTCAGCCCGTCGTCGCTGACGACCTCGACGAGGCCGATAGCCTGGTGGGAGCCGGACGGCGAGAGGGTGACGGTGACCGAGTTGATGCGGTCGGTGCCCGTCGAGGCCGCGAGATTGAACCTGTCGACAGCGACGGGCGAGGTGTCGCCGGGGCAGGCGTAGCGGCTGGTCGGATTGTCCGCTTCGGAGACGGTGTTGGTGCCTCGCGGGGTCAGCGGGCCGCTGAGGGCTCCGGGGGAATGGTTGCGGCAAGAATCGGTGACGAAGAGCTTGTAGTAGTACGTGGTGCCGTTGACCAAGCCGGTGTCGCGCTTGGTCGGGTCGGGGCCCGAGTAGACCAGCGTCACGTCGCTGCTGGAGCCGGGGGCCGGGTTTTCGCCGTCCACGAGGGCGAACTGCTCGAGCGCGGCAAGGTTGGTCGAGCGCAGCACTATCGAAGTCGCGGGAGGCTCGGACTTGGTCCAGGCGAGATCGATCCGCGCGTCGCCGATGGTGTTGGCGCCCCAGACCCCGGCCACCGGCGCGCTGTTGTCCACGTTCATCATGTCGCCGACGAAGTCCGCGGGGACCATCTGGGCGTAGGCGTGGACGATGTCGGTGACGTGGGCGCTCACGTTGAAGTTGCCTGCCGGCATGTCCAGGCGGCTGCGCGGCGTAAGGCGGATCTCGTACGTTGTCCTCGTGGGCGTAGCCGTGACATCGGTGACGGCGACCGGGACGCTGGTCGTCGTACCCGGGATGGCGGAGCCGACCGGGCTGCCGTTCCTGACTATCTCGACCAGCCCCACCGGAGCCCGGTCGGTCAGTGTGACGGTGATCGAGGTGACCGCATCGTCGCCGGCGTTGGTCTCCAAGGTGAAGCGGTCGACGACCACCGGGGTGGTCGAGCCCGGGCAGGCGTCGCCGCCCGTGCCGAAGTCGTCGCCGTCCCCGACGGTCGTGGAGCACGGGGCTGTCTGCAGGTTGGCCTCGCCGGACCAAGCGCCGTCGCCCGAGGTGTTGGTCGCCCGCACCCGATAGCGGTAGGTCGAGCCGCAGGTGAGGCCCGTGTCGGGGTGCTGCAGGTTTGAGTAGCCGTTGAGGCGCTCGGTGAATTCCCCGGCCGTGCCGCCCTGCACGAGCGCGCGTTCGAGCTTGTAGGTGAGCGGGCCATCGCCTCCCGTGGGCCTGCTCCAGCGCACCACGATCTTCTGCGCGGTGGGCGGATCCTGGCTCGGGGTGCCGGGGGCCGCCGGACGGGTGAGGACCGAGACCTCAGCGCTCTTCGGCGACTCCTGCGCCGAGGTGTCGATGTCCGAGACCGCGTAGTAGTAGGTCGTGTTGCCGGCGGCCCCGGTGTCCACGTAGCTGTCGGTATCGGAGTAGGCGATCCGTGTGGGGCTGCCGGGCTCGGTGCCGCGATAGACCGCGTACGGCTGCGCGCTGTCGAGGCCCGGAAGCGTGCCGGTGCTCTGGCTCCAGTCGAGCTGGACGTGTGTCTCCGTGGAATGGGGCGACGCAGTCGCAGTCAGGCCCGCGGGCGAGATCGAGAGGCGGATGTCGTCGACCTTTGCAGCAAGTCTCGCGTTCTTCATCAGCGTGAACGCCCACTTGACGACAACGGTGTAGGTCGTGTTCGCCACCAGCTCGCAAGGCGCGCTCCACCCTGTGTCCGTCCACGCTCCCGAGTCCTCCGTCATGTTCAGTGTGGCCAGCGGGTTGTTGTCCGGGTTCTTGAGGATGACCGTGAAGGCAGCGCTCGAGACGGTGCCGGTCTTTTCTCTGAAGTACAAAGCTTTCAGGCTGGCGCGCACGTTCTCGGTCGGGGTGAAGGTCTGCCACACCGTGGCGGAGACGGTCTGGTCATTTGCCGTCGCCGTCCATTCGCCGAGGAAGGCCTTCCCGCCATCTGCCCCCTGGACGTCACTGACGCCGAATACGGTCGCAGCCAGGGTGCCCGAAGGATCCTGTACTGCCGTCCAGGCGGCGCCCTCCGCATCCTCGAAGCTGTGGTTGAGAAGCTGGTTCATGGCCCAGCCTTCGCCCAAGGGAAAGAAGGCCATCAGCAGGGCCGCGGCGGGCACCGCGCGACGAAGGGGCCGGCGGGCGGAGCGGACGTGGGAGACCGACGAGTCGGGGAGCGACATGGCGAATCCTCGCGCTTAAGGAAGGCCGTCGATCTTACCGCGGATCGCCTCCAGGCCGAGATTCGCCGCCTTGGCGCTCAGGCAGCCGGGCGGTCGAGCCCGGCGAGGAAGTCCTTCAGGTCGCGCGGCAGCGGGGCCTCGAGGCGCAGCTCGCGCCCGTCGCGCGGATGGGCAAAGACCGCCGCGGAGGCGTGGAGCGCGTGGCGCGGCAGTCGGAGCGCGGCGCGGTCCTCCTCGGTCAGGGCGTGCTCGGTGAAGCGGACGAAGATCCGCTCGTCGGGCCCGTAGATCTTGTCGCCGACGATGGGCAGCCCGATGGCCGACAGGTGCAGCCGAATCTGGTGCTGGCGGCCGGTGAGCGGCTCGCAGCGCACCAGCGCGAAGCGCTCGCCTCCGACCTCGTGGCGCTCGAGGACCCGAAACCGCGTGACCGCGGGCTTGCCGTGGTCGCGGTCGACGACCGCGCGGATGCGCACCGTGTCGCCCCCGACCGAGAGCGGCAGGTCGACCTCGAACGCGTCCTCGGCGGGCGCGCCCTCGGTGATGGCGAGGTAGGTCTTCTTCACCTCTCCCCGGGCGAAGGCGAGCTTGAGCCGGCGGGTGCTCGCCGGGTGCGTGCCGCAGAGCACCAGGCCGCTCGTCTCCCGGTCGAGCCGGTGCGCCGGGTCGGGCTTCTCGCCGGGGGCGGCCAGCGCCCGCGCCAGCGTCACCAGGGTCCCGGTCAAGTACCGCGCCGTCGGGTGCATCGGCAGCCCGGCCGGCTTGTCGACCGCGAGCAGATCCTCGTCGCGATGGAGCACCGGCAGCTCGCGCGGCGTCTCGGGCTCGGGCTCGCGCTTTCGGGTCAGGGTGAGCACCAGCCCCGGGGTCACCGGCGTCGCGGGCTTGAGCGGCCGGTCGGACAGCTTGCCCTCGCGGATGATGCGCTGGGCCTTGTTGCGCGACAGCCGCCGGATCTTGGCGCACAGGTAACGGTCGAGCCTCCAGCCGGCGTAGTTCTGCTCGACCACGAAGCGCACCGTCTGGATCTCGTCGTCGAGCGTCGCGAGGGGCGCGGGGTCGAGGGGGTCGTTGCTGGGCATACGGCTCTCGGGCGAGAGGTCTCGGGCGTCGGTCGGTGGGCAGGCTGTCGAAAGCTGCTCTCGGCGCGTGGCTCTCGGAAGGTCCGGAGTCTAAGCCCGCAGCGTCGCCTCTGCTAAGATGTCCGCCTTTTTACTCAATCCGGAGGACGCCTCGATGATCCGGGCACTCGTGCTGGGTCTTTCCGCCGCCTCGCTCTTGCTGCTCCCCAGCCGAGCTGTGCAGGCCCAGACGAAGATGAAGCTGGCCGTCGTGCAGCTCTGGTCGCCGCCCAACCTCGCCGGCATCGCCGCCAAGCTCACGCTCGATCTCGAGGCGGTCGCCGCCACCGAGTCCTACGCGGTGCTGCCTTCGGCCCAGGTCGAGGGGCTCCTCGGCGCCCAGAGATTCGCCACGCTGCAGGCGTGCAACGGCAAGAGCGCGTGCATCGCCGCGCAAGCGAATCAACTGCCCGCCGAGCGCATGGTGCTCGGCACCCTCGACCGCGACGACACCCACTATCTCGTGCGTCTCTACCTGGTCGAGCTGAGCGGCCCGACGGTCATCTCCTCGGTCGACCGCTCCATCCTCATCGCCTCGCGGCGCCTGCACCAGGACGTGCACGCGGCGCTGCCGCGCCTGCTGCGCGGCGAGGAGGAGGCGAAGGGCAAGGTCACCGTCAGCACCAGCGCGCGCGGCGCGACGGTCTACCTCGACGGCGCCGTCGTCGGCTCGACCCCGTGCGCGATTGAGGGCAAGCCGGGCAAGCACTCTCTCAAGGTCGTCAAGGACGGCTACCTGCCGGTCGAGCGGTTCGTGACCATCGAGGTCGACGGCGAGGAGGAGATCTCCCTGCTGCTCACCCCGGTGGCCGGCCGCGCACCGGTCGAGCAGCCTGCGGTTTCCGCAAACCTGACGGCCGAGCCGAAAGGCGCCGGCGGCATCGCCATCCCCGCCGGAGCCTGGGCCGCGGGCGGCGTCGCCCTCGTCGCGGCCGGGGTCGGCGGCTTCTTCGGCGCGCGCGTCAACGAGGTCGAGGGACGGGCGGGACCGAGCTCGCCCTTCCAGATCACCCGCGCCGAAGCGCTCGGCGCAGAGCGCGACGCGTTGCTCGCCAACCTCTGCTTCGGTGCGGCCGGCGCCGCGGCGGTCACCGCGGTGCTGCTGACCATCTTCACCTCGGGCGAGGAGAGCGACGAGAAGCCCGCGCCGGTTCCGGCCGTGCCCACCGTCATCCTCTCGTCGAGCGGCGCCGCGCTCGCGGTCGGCGGAAGCTTCTAGAAACCCTCCCTTCCCATCTCTTTAGGAGCGCACGTCCATGAACCGACGCCTCCTCGTCGTCGCCCTTCCGCTCGTCGGCCTGGCTGCCTGCACCTTCGGCCCGGATCCGGACGCGGACCTCTTCGTCTGCCAGACCGACGCCGACTGCGAGGCCGACTATCGCTGCGTCGTCCAAGAGTCCGAGCCCGCCGGCCGCGCCTACTGCCACAAGGCGGACTCCATCGCCCCCGAGCGCTGCGACGGCGAGGACAACGACCGCAACGGCCTCGTGGACGACGAGCCGACCGACGTCGGCGGCGACTGCGCGAGCGAGCTGCTGGGCGCCTGCGCAGCGGGCACGCTCGTCTGCGAGGGGGGCGCGAAGAGGTGCGTCGGCGGCGCGCCGACGGACGAGGTCTGCAACGGCAAGGACGATGACTGTGACGGCGAGGTCGACGAGGGCTTCGACCTGCAGACCGATCCCGAGAATTGCGGCTCCTGCGGAGAGGTCTGCGAGGCGGGCTCGGAGTGCGCCTCCGGTGACTGCCGCGAGCTCGACTGCGCCGACGGCCTCGACAACGACGGGGACGAAACCATCGACTGCGCCGACGCCGACTGCGCCGACCAGAGCTGCGGCGAGGGCTGCGAGTGCCGCGACGGCGCGCCGTTCGAGCTCGACTGCGCGGATGGCCTCGACAACGACGGCGACGGCGACGCCGACTGCGCCGACGCCGACTGCGGTGGCGTCTCCTGCGGCGACAACGGCCTGGTCTGCGTGGCCGAGGCCTGCGGCTGCCCGGGACCCGAGGCCGCGGCCGAGGAGAGCTGCGCCGACGGCCAGGACAACGACTGCGACGGCTTGATCGACTGCGCCGACCCCGACTGCGCGGGCCGAGCCTGCGATGCGACCGATGGCTCGCTCAATTGCGGGCAGGTCTTGGGCGAGGGTGCCTGCCTCGCTCGCGAGACCGAGTGCGGCGACGGCATCGACGGCGACGGGGACGGGCTCGCCGACTGCCTCGATTTCGACTGCGAGGAAAAGGCCTGTGGCGAGGGCTGTCAGTGCCAGGGCGGTTTCGGAATCGAGCTCAACTGCGCCGACGGCGCCGACAACGACGGCGACCAGGCCGCCGACTGCGCCGACGCGGACTGCGATCAGAAATCCTGCGGGGCCGACTGCGAGTGTCGCGACGGTGCGCCGGTCGAGCTCAACTGCGCCGACGGCACCGACAACGACGGCGACCAGGCCGCCGACTGCGCCGACGCGGACTGCGCCGACCAGAGCTGCGGCGAGGGCTGCGAGTGCCGCGACGGCGCGC
>ENA-UOOR01002106-UOOR01002106.1-fermentation-metagenome-genome-assembly--contig:-NODE-2106-length-21192-cov-8.279841_pt1 | contig 21192 bp, 14 predicted proteins | sample MGYA00245780_ERZ724029 | MGnify/ENA primary metagenome ERZ724029 (study PRJEB28704, sample SAMN03018315) | fermentation metagenome | biome: anthropogenic terrestrial biome; feature: soil; material... | reverse complement strand
GCCATGCCGCACGAGGGAAAGGTAGCAAAATTAATCATATACACCACGTTATCCTGTAAAGCATAAATTAAGTCATTACAAAAACTTGATTAGCACTTTCTGAGTTTTCTACATAATTTCAAGGCAAAGCGTCCTTAATCAATACTTATTTCATAATCCTTCCTTACATTAATATGGATTATTTAATATGTATAAAAATTAATACATTATTATAAAATATTTGTTGACATTATTAAAAAACCATGATACTATAAAGACACTTAAATACGGCGTGTCACTGATACGATCAGGCATCACCACTAGTAATTAGATTAAGAATATACTTAGTCTTTTATGGTTGGTGATTTTTTTATTTTCCAGGAATGGAGGTGAATAACAATTGCTTGTTTTTGAAAAATCTCTAAACAATAATATTGCATTGGCAAATGACGAAAATGGTATTGAAGTAATTGTGGTAGGTAAGGGTGTAGGATTCAATAGAAAGAAAGGAGAGTATATCGAAGAAAGCACAATACATAAAATATATAAAGTAGAAAACAAAGATAAGTTTCTAAAGCTCATGGAAGATATACCTATTAATATAATTGACGTTACAGAACGTATTATTTCACAAGGTTCTAAAATGATAAATAGAAAAATTAATCCATCCATTTTACTCACTTTATCAGACCATATTAAATTTTCTGTTGACAGAGTAAAAAAGAATATTATAATAAAAAGTCCTTTGAAGTGGGAGATACCTCATTTATATCCAACGGAATATCAAGTAGGTAAAATGGCAATAGAAATAGTCAAAAAGGAACTTAAAGTAGAATTACCTATTGATGAAGCCTCTATGATTGCACTTCATTTTGTAAATGCACAATATGAGAATCAAGACATGCAGGAAACAATTAAAATCACTGAAATCGTCAACGAAATTGTTGATATTGTAAACTATCATTATCACATTAAATTAAATGAGAACACCATCAATGATAGTCGATTTATAACCCATATATGTTATCTTGTCATACGTCTCCAAAATAATAAAATGGTTTCTGGAGAATTAGATGATTCATTGTATGGAATTATAAAAGATAAATATACAAAAAGTTATAAATGCGCATTAAAAATTCAAAAGCTGCTAAAGGATCAATATAACTGGAACATATGCGAAGATGAAATCGTGTATCTGGTTATGCATATTGAAAGGGTAATATTACAATATAAACATGAGTCAATTGAATAACGAAATATCAGGAGTGTCACTGATACGATCAGGCATAACCTAAATATTAATGAATTACCTTTATGGAAAGGTAGTGTTTAATATTTGGGTTTTTTTATTGCTTTGATACTGTTATTAAAAGGCGCTAAAGCGCCGGAATCGAGGTTAGGTTGAAAAAAGCAAGCTTTTTTTCAATCGGCAATTTGTGCTGGTGCACAAATCGCTATCGTTATTAAAAAGGCGCTAAAGCGCCAGAATCGAGGTTAGATTGAAAAAAGCAAGCTTTTTTTTCAATCAGCAATTTGTGCTGGTGCACAAATTGCTATCGTTATTAAAAAGGCGCTAAAGCGCCGGAATCGAGGTTATTATGAATTATAAAAATACAGCACAACAAATTATTGAAGCTTGCGGTGGAGAAAATAATATCACCCAATACTGGCATTGTATTACAAGATTAAGATTTAACCTTGTAGACGAAAAGAAAGTGGATACGAATAAGTTCCTTTCTATAGAGGGAGTTCTGGGTTCTCAATTTCAAAGCGGACAATTTCAGGTTATTATAGGAAACAACGTTTCTAAGGTGTATGACGAACTTAGCAATCTATTAGTTGACCAAAATAAAAGTAAAGCATCAAATAGCCCTAAGAAAAAAACAAAAGTCATAGATGCTTTAATTGACATTATATCTGGCGTATTTAATCCGATTCTGCCTGCTATTGTAGGAGCCGGGTTACTAAAAGGTATACTTGTCCTTTTAGTTGTACTTAACCTTATATCTGCACAAAGTACAGAATATAACATCATTTACATGATTTCAGATGTTCCTTTTTACTTCCTTCCTTTTTTGGTTGCCATAACTTCTGCAAGAAAGTTTAAAACAAATGAATTTTTAGCATTATCTTTAGTAGGGGTACTACTATATCCTACTATGGTAAGTGCAGTAGCTGCTGGTGAAATCACTGCATTCTCATTTTTTGGAATACCCGTTCCTGTAGTAAACTATAGCGGCTCAGTAATCCCAGCTATTCTAGGCGTTTGGATCATGAGCCATATTTATAACTTTATTAATAAAAGAGTTCCTGATCTACTTAAAATAATTTTGACACCTGTTCTTGTACTATTAATTACGGTACCTATTGAGTTAATAGTTATAGCACCAATTGGAAATTATGCAGGAATCTTTATTCAAAGTATTTTTACCTGGCTAACTGAAAATACAGGACCAATAGCAGGTATTATTGCAGGCGGACTAATGCCCATAATTATTATGACGGGAATGCATTATGCATTTTTCCCCGGAGCATTACAAAGTATATCACAACTGGGGTATGATCCCTTCCTTCTTCCAATTAATATCATTGTAAATATTGCACAGGCAGGTGCCGTATTTGGAGTTGTTGCAAGAACCAAGAATAAAAAATTCAGATCTATGGCAGCATCTACTGGTATTTCAGCATTATTAGGTGTTACCGAACCTGCTATATATGGTGTTACCTTAAAACTAAAGAAGCCTTTTTATAGTGTATTAATTGGTGGTGCCTTAGGAGGAGGATTTATCACACTATTTCATGTAAAGGCTTATGGATTTGCAGTTCCAGGAATAACTTCTCTCCCTTTATATGTAAATGCAGAAAATTCACTTAATCTGGTATATATTTTAATCGGTATTGGAATCAGTTTTATCAGCTCCTTTATCATTACATACATTTGGAAATTCGATGATGTAAAAGAAGGAAATGAAGAATCCACTGATATGACGAAGGAAAGTTTAAATATACAGGAGACTGTTATAAGCCCTATTAATGGTAAAGTTGTTCCATTATCAGAAGTTCCTGATGCTACATTTTCAGATGGTATTATTGGAAATGGTGTTGCTATTATGCCTAAGGATGGCCTTGTAACGGCACCTTTTGATGGAATCGTTTCTATGGTTCCAAATACAAAACATGCCATAGGACTGAAATCTTATACTGGATTAGAACTATTAATACACATAGGATTAGAAACCGTACAACTAAATGGAGAACATTTTGAAGTGTATGTAAAGGAAGGTCAGGCAATTAAAAGGGGTGATGCCCTATTACAATTTGATATTAAAGCAATAGAAGCTAAGAAAATTAATTTGCTCACACCAGTAATTGTTACAAATTCACAGGACTATATGGATGTGATAGCAACTAATAAAAATAAAGTATTATCTGGAAAAGATGAACTATTAAAAATTATAAAATAGGAGGATTTAAAAATGTATAATAATCAAAGGTTTCCTGAAGGATTTTTATGGGGAGGTGCTACCGCTGCAAACCAAATAGAAGGAGCTTATGAAGAAGATAATAAAGGATTATCCACATCTGATTTTGCAGTTTTTGAACCAAATTCTGAGGGAAAAGATTTTACGTTTGACGTGAATTCCAAACAGTTAGAAGAATATCTAAAAGGAGACTCTGACAAATTATTTCCTAAAAGATGGGGTATCGATTTTTATCACAGATATAAGGAAGATATTGCATTATTTGCAGAAATGGGCTTTAAAGTATTTAGAATGTCTATTTCCTGGCCAAGAATATTTCCAACTGGTTTAGAAGAAGAGCCAAATGAGAAAGGATTACAGTTTTATGATGATATTTTTGATGAATTAAAAAAATATAATATAGAACCTTTAGTAACCATATCTCATTATGAAATTCCTATCACTTTAACCCAGAAATATAATGGTTGGGAAAGCAGAGAAATGATTGATTTGTATGTTAAATTTGCACAAACCTTATTTGAAAGATATAAAAATAAAGTTAAGTACTGGATTACCTTTAATGAAATGAATATGAGCTTAACAAGCTTATATACTGGGGCTGGAATTTTAGAAGATAAATTAAAAGTAAGTAAAAAACAGGCTGCTTATCAGGCTACCCATCATCAATTTGTAGCAAGTTCATTAGCAATGAAAGCCGGACACCATATAATACCGGATGCCAAAATAGGTTGTATGATATGTAGGTTGGAAACCTATGCTGCTTCCAGTAAGCCGGAAGACCAATTACAGGCATTAAAAGAAGATCATTTAAACTTATTTTACCCGGATGTTCAGGTTAGAGGTGAATATCCTTCCTATATGAACCGTTATTTTGAAGAAAATAATATAAGCATCAAAAAAGAACCAGAAGATGATGCAATTCTTAAAAATAATACAGCTGATTTTATAGCCTTTAGCTACTATATGACATATATAGCGGAAGACCGTCCGGATAGTGAAGATATATCCGGTATATTAATTAGTCAGATAAAAAATCCTTATCTGAAATTATCCCAATGGGGCTGGCCAATCGATCCAATTGGATTTAGAATTGCCCTTAATAAATTATATGATAGGTATCAGAAGCCATTGTTCCCTGTTGAAAATGGCTTGGGAGCAAAAGATATTTTGGAAAGTGACGGAACCATTCATGATCAATATAGGATTGATTATCTAAAGCAGCATATAGCCCAGATGAAAGAAGCAATTCATGATGGAGTTGAAATTATAGGCTATACAACCTGGGGACCTATTGATTTAATCAGCTGTTCTAAATCAGAAATCAGCAAACGATATGGATTCATTTATGTAGATGCTGATGATTTTGGAAAAGGAAGCTATGATAGATATAAAAAGGACTCATTTTACTGGTATAAAAAAGTGATAAAGTCAAATGGAGAATTACTGTAAAGTTAATAATTATGTCTAACCTATATGCATGACTTGAACCCAAATCAAATAGGAATAGCAAAAAACAGTACATAGTTAAACAAAAAACGGATAGAAAGAAATGATTCTATAGTAGATAATATTTCCTAACTGGGAAAAAGGTACTAGTGATTACATTCTTATAAATGTATATCTAAAGTACCTTATTTCCTGAATTATATAGAAATAAGATAGAAGAGGAGAAAGTATGGCAAAACAAAGTAAGAAGCGGCGATTTAAGAGTAAATTAACATTTTTACTTATAATTGCAATGTTAGTACAGATGATATTACCTTCGTTTGGTAATAATACCTACGCGGCAGAGAATAACGGGGAGGTTCAAACCGAAACAGGTTCTAATGCCAGCACAGTTACTGGTCCTGCAATTGTAACAACCGGTTCAGCTATAGGGTATATTAATAAGATTGAGATTAAAGATGAAAATGAAAATGATTTTGTAGGAAAAGTAAAGGCGAATTCAAGGATTTTGCTGAAATACTCATATGCAATCCCGGATGAAGAATACGTCGATACTACAAAAGCTTATACGCTGACTATTCCATCAGAAATAGATATCATAAACGAGCAAACTATTAATTTAATAGATGGACAAATAGATACCGATGGAGATGGCATTTTAGATGCAGATCGTATAGTTGCTATTGTTCACGTAAAAACGGATAATACCATAACTTATCAATTTAAAGAGGAGATAAATAATCCAGATAAATTATATGATAGATTTGGATACTTTTATGTATATAGTGAATTTGATGAAGTAGCCATAGGAACTGGCGGACCAAAGGAAATTATATTTGAATTAGGCGGTGGCTTAACTACAAATATTCGTGTTGATTTTGAAGAAGTTGACGAGACAGCCGATATAAAACTTGTAAAAACAGGTGATTATGAAACTAGTAAGAATGAAATTACATGGAGTATACAAATAACACCAGAAACAACTCCATACAGAAAACCAATTTCTAATGTAGTAATTAAAGATATTATACAAGAAGGGCAGACTTACATAGAACGCTCTGCTTCCATTACATTAGGTGGATCAGAATTTAATGGAGGAAGCGTACAATGGGATGAAGAAAATAATGAGCTTTCATATCATTTTATTGATGAAATCAATACCACGGATAATGAAGTTTATATATTAACATTTAGAACAAAAGTAGATACTTCCATGTTTGTTAAGGAAGATGATACAGTATACTTTAAAAATCAGGCAACAGCAACTTTTCAGGATGGTAAAACGTCGGTATCAAATGAAGCTACTGTAAATACTAAAGTTGATTTTGTGCTTAAAGATGGTGTTTACGAGGGTGAAAGCAAGAGAATAAGATGGGAAGTAGTCATAAATAAAAATAATGTAAGAATACCTGATGCAGTAATAATTGATACCATACCGTCAGGTCTGGCTTTAGATACGAAAACAGTTAAATTAGATGGAAAACCAATTGCATTAGATACGGATTTTACATATGCTGATAATAAACTAATATATGAATTTAATAAGGAGATCAATGAAAATCATCAATTAGAATATTATACAAATGTATCAGATGAAGCATATGATTCCAATAAAACAACGGAATTTAAAAATAAAGTTGAACTCATAGGAACTGGTGTTCCGGATAATGCAAAAGCTGAAAAAGGTGTTGGTGTAGGATCTAATGTTATCCTTAAAGAAGGTAAGGGTTACAATCCTTCGGAACATATAATTACATGGAAAATAACTGTAAATTCAAATAAGATATCAATAAAAGATGCAGTTGTTACAGACAATATTCCAATTGGGTTAGAATATGTAAAAGACTCCTTTAGCATTACTCCAAAGGATTCTAACACAGAGAATGGAATCTTTGAATACACAGATGCTAATAGAACAGATACTAAAAAAACAGGAACTTTTACCTATACTTTCGCTGGTGTTATAAAAGATACATATGTCATTGAATTTAAAACAAAGGTAACGGATAATAAGGTATATGCAGTAAATGGAAGTAAAAATTTCAATAACACTGTTATATTAGAAGGAATAAATGAAAAAACTAACAACCGTGTTGATTCTTCCTCTACAGGAACCCAGCAGGTAACCAGTAAAGTAATAGAAAAAACAGGCATTGGTTATGATTATATAAAACGTGAAATAACATGGAAAATTGTTGTGAATCAAAACAATATGTCTATGAAGAATGCTTTTGTAACTGACGTTATTGGTGACAAACAAGAATTTGTCCAGGACTCTGTAACCATAGGTGGAATCAAAGCACATAAAGGCAGTCAATTAAATGAGAAGAATAGTTATTACTATGATGAAGCAACAAAAATATTAACCTATAATTTCCCAGAAGAAATTACATCAGAGCAAGTTATAACATTTAAAACTCAGATTACTGATCTTTCCGTTTTTGATACCAATAATGATATAACAATATCAAATACTGCCAAGTTATCAGGTGACGATATTCCATCCAATGTAGAATCAACTGGAAAACAACCCATAAAGAATACGGTTGTAAGTAAAGAAGGTTTTTATTCTAAGGGTAATTCTTACATTGATTGGGTAGTTGAAATTAATCAGAATAAAGTTCCAATTGCAGATGCTATTTTAGAAGATACTTTACAAAAAGGACTAGAATTAGATTCTTCTTCTGTTAAACTGTTCAGGTTAAACACTGCAGCATCAGATGGAAGTTTATCAGAGGGTGATGATGTTACATCCCAGTTATTAAATGTAAAGTATGACCCATCAACCGGAAAAGTTAATTTTATTATTAAAGGAGAAATTAAAAGTGCTTATCGCCTTAAATTTAGAACCGATATTGATGAAGCTCATAAGAATGGAACCTTTACTAATACGATTACTTTTAAAGGCAGTGGATTAACCCAAGAAGGATCAAGTAAGTCAATCGACGTTAGTTTTCAGACTGCAGGTGGAGGTGCCGGTGGTACAGGAAGAGGTAGTATAACCATTATTAAAGTTGATGGAGATAATACATCATCCAAATTAAAAGGGGCAGCCTTCGAACTTTTAGATATGTATCAGAATGTACTAAAAACATCTACAAAAACTGGAGAAGATGGTACTGTAGTGTTTGACAAATTAAAACTGAATACTATTTATTATATAAGAGAAACTGTTGCACCAATTAGATATAATTTAAGTACAGAGTTATATGAATTTAAATTAACAGATAATAATAAGAACATTACTTATGAATTTAAAAATAATATCATTAAGGGAAATATTGTATTCCACAAGTTGGATGAAAATAATCTTCCACTTCCAGGAGCAGAATTTACTTTATATCATGAAAATGATATAAATTTTGAAAATCCTTTGTCTACAGCAATCAGTGATGAAGAAGGAAAAGTTGAATTTAAAGATATTCCATTTGGAAGTTACAAGATAATTGAAACAAAGGCTCCAGAAGGTTTTGTTCTATCAAAAGAAATTTTAACAGCAACAATTCTCGAGAATCTGGTTATTGTAACAACTGCGCCAACTAGTATATCCAATACTAAAATAAAAGGACAGCTTAAGATATCAAAGGTAGATAAAACTACATCAAAACCATTGGAAAAAGCTAAAATATCTGTATACAGCGAAACAGATACTTTAATAGCAGAGGGAATTACAGATGAAAATGGTATAGCTGTCTTTGAAAATATATCTTATGGAAACTATTATTTTATAGAATCCCAAGCTCCTTCTGGGTATATAAGAGATACAGCTAAATATCCTTTTACTATAAGTCAGGATGGAGAAATAATTCAAGTGACTTTTGAAAATAAAGCAATACCTGAATCCAATACTCCTAATGAGTCAGAGGATAATGAGAATCCAAGCGAGCCAGAGAAAAAGCCAGAGGAAAGTAAAGAACCTGAAGACAAGAAAAAGTCTGAGGGCAATAAAAAGCCAGAAGATAATAAGAAGTCTGAGGACAATAAAAAGCCAGAAGATAATAAAAAGCCAAAAAACAATAAAAAATCTAATCCTAAAAAATTAGAAGAAGAATTAGAATTAGACCCTAATGGTGTACCATTAGGTGGAAAAGACGGAAAAGATGGAAAAGGGAATGAAAAGAATATAGATAAATTACCGAAAACAGGTGAAAGCAGCCGGATTGGATTTTATATAACTGGGCTTATGATGATTTATATTGGATTCGCTATAAGAAGAAAAATAAAACATCATGCATAAAAGAAAGTAATTACACTATTGTTAAGGGGCTGTCACAAAATGTCATTGCTATGAAAGAACCATAGCAAGCAACTCCTTCAGAGTTGTTTACGCGTACTAGCAAGCTCGTCGCGGCAGAATTATCACGCAATAAACATTTTGTTTACTGTAGTGCTGTTAAGCGTGATAATTCTGAGAGCAAATTCAGCAGAGATGAATTTAAGCTCGAAGATTCTAAGCTTAAAGTGAGATTCTTCGAGCATAATTCAGCAAGATAAATTTGCTCTCAGAATGACAAAATTTTTTGCGACAGCACCTTGACAACTTTTATAAGGAAACAGTGAAAATCTGAAAATATGTATTTAAGAAGAGAAACTGTGAATACAACAATTTAGTATATGAATGTGCGTATATATTGGAGACAGCTATGAAAAATAGGAAAAACTATAAAATCCTTTCAATAGGTTTCATCATTATAGGATTATTAATTATAATATATCCAAAAGCTTCAGAATTATATAGAACGTATCAACAGCAAAAACTGCTGAAAGACTGGCAGCAAAGCTTTGATATGATTGGGGAAAATAGCGGTCCTAATAACCATATAGGTTATGACAATTATAATGAGGAAGCTGGGTTAAACGGAACGATTGAACCAAACAATCAAAATGTTGAAGATATAGAAAGCGGCAGCCACGGTGATGCCGAAAATGTAAATGATTCAAATAATACTATAAATGATAATAGTAATGAGGCAAATGGAGATAGCATATTAGAAAAGGTAAAAGAAAACTATCATATTGAAGGAATCTTAAAGATAGATAAGATAGATTTAGAACTTCCAATATTAACAGACGCTACTGAAAATAATATGAAAATATCAGTAGCATCTATTAAAGACACTGGAAAGTTAGGGCAAATTGGTAATTATTCTATTGCAGGTCACAGAAGCCACACTTATGGTAGAAATTTTAATAGATTGAATGAAGTTGAAGTAGGAGACTTAATAAAAGTAGACGATGGTAATGATCAGTTTAATTATGAAGTTACGGAAAAGTTATATGTTAAGCCTGATGAAGTATGGGTATTAGAGGGCAATAGCATAGATAAAGAAATAACACTGGTTACCTGCCATCCTATGATTAATCCAACTCATAGGTTAATTATAAAAGGAAAAATAAAGGAGTAAGAAAATTAATTATTTAATTATTTTGTGATATAGGCCATTAGTTCTATATTGCAAAAAAAGAATATATATGTTAGAATGAAATAAATAAAGTATCATTTACTTTCAAACGATAATAGCAAATTTGGTGAAAACTAGAGACGCAAAACTAAAGGGCCTTCCTTATATTCAAGATGGCAGCCAGTTACCGAAAGGGGAGTTTTTTTTATGAAAAAACAAATTCTTATATCTTTATTATCATTCATCTTGGTGTCTTGTTTCAGCATTAATATAGTACAAGCTTCGGAATTGGATTTTTATAGTAAGGATTTGGAACAGGGAATAGTTAACATTCAATATCAGAATAGTAATAGCAATACAAAAGTATTGATTCAAAAAGGTAATAATAAGTATACTTATGATCTTAATTCCAATAATACATTTCCACTACAATTAGGTAATGGAAATTATACAGTATCCATTTTAGAACAAAAAAGCGGTAATAAGTACAAGCCTATTAGTAAAGATACTGTAAATTTAAATTTAAAAGATGAGAATATTGTATATTTACAATCTATTCAATTAATCAATTGGGATAACGATATGGAAGCAATAAAAAAAGCTAAATCGTTAACAAAGAATTTAAAAAATGATCAAGAAAAAGTAGAAGTTATATATAATTACATAGTAGAAAATATAAAATATGATAAGAAAAAATCTGTTAATGTGAGCGCAGATTATATTCCATCTATTGAAGAAATATTTAATGCTTCAAAAGGTATCTGTTATGATTACGCAGCATTATTTGCTGCAATGTTAAGAAGTATTGGTATACCTACAAAATTAGTTATGGGTAATAAGAAAGATATAGAAGAATATCATGCTTGGAATCAAGTGTATCTAAAAGATAGTAAGCAATGGGTTACCATTGATACTACATATGATGCCGGCTTCAAAAATAGTGAAATAAAAAAACCAATGATTAAAAAATCTTCTGATTATACTACAGACAGAATCTACTAATAAGTGAAAGATTTAAAAAGTGCCAGATTCAGTTTCCATTCGTATTGATACCGTCAGGACATTTGATACTTAAATCAATGTTTTGAATTTTAAAATTACTTTCTAGAAGTGTTGATACCTGCTTCTTAGGGAGTAATTTTTATTTTCCAAGATGTAAATAGCAAAAAGCAGTATATAATAAAACAAAATATGGATAGACTTATTCCTTTTTATAATGGATAATGTTGTTGCAATAGGAAAAAGGTACTAGAAGGTAACTGTAAAATATTTTTAAAGTACCTATATTTCCTGAATCTATTTTGCAATAATAGAAAATATAGAGAGGAAAAGTTATGTTAAAACAAACTAAGAAAAGGCATTTTAAGAGTAAATTAACGTTTTTGCTCGTAATTGTTATAATGATACAGATGATATTACCTTCCTTTGGAAGTAGTACTTATGCTGCAGAGAATAATGGTGAGATTCAAACCGAAACCGGTTCAATTGCCAGTACTGTTTCTGGCCCTGCCATAGAATTTGATGAAAGTGGCGACATTTCCAGTAAGGTAGTAACAAAGTTAAGCGTAAACCCATATGAAATCTACGACGGTCAGAGCACAAAAGTTCATTTGGAGTTTGAAGGAAACAAATACGGGAAGCCCAAAAATATACAAGGTGGAAATACTATTTCTGTAGCATGGCCTACATCTGGCGATGCTTTTTTTGAGGGATATACAAAGCAGTTAGAGTTAATAGATAATGGCAAGTATATTGCTGATGCAGTTATCACTAAAACTGGAGCTACCATTACATTTAAAAACATAGTAAATAAGCTTGATGATGTAGCAGGATATCTTGATTTTGAAATCATGGGTAGAAACGTTACAAATACAACTCAAGAAGATATAAAAACAGGAAGCATAACAAGTGGTAATGAAAAAGTAGATGTTAGCATCAAAAAAGGTTCATCTGGAACATCTTCCGTTTTTTACTATAAAACAGGAAGGATAGATACAGGAGATACGGAACATGTAAAATGGTGGCTGAATGCAAATGTAAATAGAAGCTACGTGGATGAAGACATTATAATAGAGGATGAAATTCAAGATGGTCAAAAACTTGATATGAAAAGTTTTGGTATTACTGTGCGGGGGTATAAGGAAGGAGGATTTTACGGAGATGATGCAATTCAAAAGTTTCAACAATCTTTTCCAGGTTGTACTATAACTGCAAATGATGAAACAAATAAAATAGAAGTAAGAATTTGTAAAGAATATGCTTCTCTAAATACATTTAGTATTTACTACCAAACAAAAATCACAGAGCCTACGCAGAAAGCGTTCGTTAACAATTCACGTGTATGGTACAAAGAAAATGGTAAATCAAAAGTAGATGGAGAATCATTTAACCATACTGTTTCCAATATTAGTTCCGGAGGTGGCATAACAGGAACTGTTAGGGGAGAACTAAAAATTGTAAAAGTTATCGAAGGTAAAAATGTTGGTATTCCAAATGTTATCTTTGAATTGACTCGTAAAGACGGTGCCGTTATTCTTGAAGGGAAGAATACATTAGAGTTGAAAACAGATGAAGAAGGAATCGCTAATGTAAAAGGTCTTCCTATAGGAGTATATCAGGTTAAGGAAAAGTCAGCTCCGGAGTGGATTGATTTTGATCCAACAAAAGCAGAAAGTATAACTTTTGAAGTTAAGGAATCTGATGCTGAAGGGACTCTTTTAGACATTTCCAATAAGAAAAAAGTGGTAGATGTTCCGGTTAATAAAGTTTGGGATGGGGCACCTGATACAAAACCGACAATCCAACTCCAGCTTTATAAAAATGATCAGGAGGAGGAAAGTTTTGTAGAGTTAAAAAATGGAGAGACTTCATACACTTGGAGAGATCTGGACAAAACAGATGATAATGGAATTGATTATAGCTATACCGTAAAGGAAATAGGTGAAAGTAATGGCAGGATACAACTTAATGGAGAAGAGTATGAGGTAAGCTATGAAGGAAGTGCAAAAGACGGCTATACAATCACCAATAAGAAAGTAAATATTGAGGAAGATATTAAGGGAAATATTATATTCAATAAAATAGATGAAAACAATCATCCGCTTCCGGGAGCAGAATTCACTTTATATCGTGATGATGATACAGAGTTTAAAAATCCTATGTCTACAGCTATCAGTAATGATGAAGGAAAAGTTGAGTTTAAAGATATTCCATATGGAAGTTATAAGATAATTGAGACAAAAGCTCCTAATGGTTTTGTATTATCGAAAGAAGTTTTAACCGCAGCAATTCTTAAGAATTTAGATGTTGTGACAGCTACACCAGCTAGTATATCCAATACTAAAATAAAAGGACATCTTGAGATAAATAAGGTAGATAAAACTACATTAAAACCATTAGCAAATGCCCAAATATCAGTATATAATGAATCGGATACTCTTATTGCAGAGAAAACAACAGATGAAAATGGTATAGCTACTTTTGAAAATATACCTTATGGAAACTATTATTATATAGAATCCCAAGCTCCTTCCGGGTATATAAGAGATTTAGAAAAACACTTGTTTACTATCAGCGAGGATGGAAAAATTATTCAGGTAACTTTTGAAAATGAAAGAATACCTGATACAACAGACCCAGGAAACAATGAAAATCCAAATCCGGGTGGACCAGGGGATAACAATCCAGGGAATAACAATTCAGGAGGTAATAATCCGGGGGATAACAATCCAGGAGATAACAATCCAGGAGATAACAATCCAGAGGATAATAATAAGCCGGAAGATGATAAGCTGGAAGAAGAAATAGAAATAGATCCTAATGATGTACCATTAGGTAGTAAGGAAGCAAATAATGGTAGAGAAGTAAATAATGGAAAAGAAGTAAATAGCGGAAAAATAAGTATAAATGGAAATGAAAATGGAAAATTACCTAAGACCGGGGAAAGTATTAATGCTGGATTTTATATAACTGGAATAGTGATGATTTTTATTGGATTTGCTTTAAAAAGAAGAATAAAACACCATGAGTAAAAGGAAGTAATTAAATACTATTAAGACGGGATTTTTTCCCGTCTTGATAATTAATAAAATCACAGTGGGAAAAGCATAAAATTTCCACCTTAGAATAGAAACTGTGAATACAAGAATTTTACTCATGATTGTAGACATTATACCGGAAACAACTATGAAAAAGAGGAAAAGTATAAAATTCTTTCAATAGGCTTTATTAAATGATGGCTTTCTTATTGAAGGAATCATAAAGAACGAAAAGATAGATTTAGAAAGAGTAATAATGACCAAAATTAATTTTGTGGTATAAGTCATTGCAACTATACCACAAAATAATCAAGAAAAAATAGAAATTATATAAAGAAAGAAATGATTATCACTTTGGCCTTTAAAAATTTAGGTCAGAGTGACTTTTTATTATCTTCTTATTCTAAGAAAAACTTATCTCTTATAATCTTTAATAATAGTATTGCAAATCCAGCATATTTAAAAACATTAATTTTCTATATCAGTCAGAAAAGAAAATTCTTAGGAAAAAATAAAAAATATATAAGAATATAGAACAAATATCAAGCAAACAATCATATATTTTATAAAATAGTAAAGCGAGGAGAATTTCTATGAAAAGAATTGCTTTAGCAGCAGTATTTGTTTTATTACTAATTATTATGGTTGGATGCAAAAAGAAAGCTAAAGAAGAAGTAAGCGAATCTATAGTAAAAGGGTATCTGAAGGAATCTGGAGAAGCAGATGTGAATATTGATGGAGGCACAGTTGTTATAAAGAATGAAGATGGCTCGGAAGTCACCTATGGAAGCACTGAATGGCCTACCTCTGATTTGGTAAAAGAAGTACCAGTTTTTAAAAATGGATTAATTACTGGAACTGTAGATAGTGAAGAATATTCAACTATTTACATGGAAGAAGTAAATGAAAAAGATGCATTAGAATATCTGAAAGAACTAAAAGAAAAATTTAATAAAAATACATATGAAATGAAAGCAGATGATATTATATCATACGGTGGAGAAAATAAAAATGGTGTTGCAGTGGTGATATATTACGATACTGCCAGTGAAAGTATATCTATTTCTGTATCAAAAGTAACAGAATAACTAGAAGAATATAAACTAGGAGAATATGAACTAGGAGAATATGAACTAGGAGAATATGAACTAGGAGAGTATGAATTAGAAGGGTATGAACTAGAAGAGTATGAACTAGGAGAGTATGAACTAGGAGAGTATGAATCAGGAAGGTATGAACTAGGAGAGTATGAACTAGAAGAGTATGAACTAGAAGTAACGGATAAAAAATTCATACTTAAAAATGATGTCATTCTGAGCCCCAGGCGAAGAATCTCAATATACATAGGGATAGAGATTTTTCGCTTAGGGCTTAAAATGACATCTTTTTTTAAGAGTGTAAATGTTTCTGAGTTTTTACCTATAAATGCATATAATATTCTGAATAAGTCATAATGCTGGGAAACCTTTATTTATAAGGATTTGTGGGCTTTGCCCACACCCTGCCTCAGGGATAATTGAAAAAGCAAAGATACAAAATTAAATACCCTACCCCTTTTTTTGAGATTCTTCGCCTGTGGTTCAGGATGACATTCTTTTTGAGATTCTTCGCCTGTGGCTCAGAATGACATTCTTTTTTTAAGGGTCATTATTTAATAGGTCAACTTTTTATATAATTCTTCAAAGCATTTATCGACCCCTTTAAAATCCATACTTTTTACGTAATATGCTTCTAAAAGTTCATGTTCTTTTTTAGTTTCTGAAAGTTTCATTAATGCTAGTTTAATTAGCAGTTCATATAGTTGGATGTTGTTATCTAATTCTTCTTGGTTCTTAATCTTTCTAGGCTCAATGATTTGGTTTAGGTTAATAGTTGCATCATATCCTTCCTCGAAATCATTTTCGGAAGTAATAATAATTGTATTTAATTCTGGTATTAATACATGCTGAAGCTTTTCGGGAATTAATGGATGATAGTAACCTTCAACATCATAACCTCTTTTTAAGGATTCCTTTACAATAAAGTCCAATAATTTAGAGGAAGCATTTCTATTTTTACCGTTGATTGCCCATATTTTATTTCCTTCGCATAAAAAATTGGTATATTCGATATATCCATTTGCTGTATACGCTTCACTAAATAATTTTCTCAATTTACCTAGCTGCTGTTTCCTATATTCCTGTAAGTTGTTTGGAAAGAGTTTTATAGAAACTTCCTTGCATAAATCCCAGAACTTATTATAATAAGTGACTTCATCATATATGGATTGAATTTCTTCAAATATTAGGCCGGCACATTCTAAGTAACGATAAGCACTTTTATAGATATTCGATTTCTTTTTATTAATTTGCATGATTTCTCGTTTGTCTTCTTCCAACTTTTTATTATCTAAATAAATGCCAAGATTAATAATTTCATCTACTACTCCAGGAATTTTGGGATCTATTGTATGGGGAGCAGTACCATCTACAAAGGCAATCTTTAATTTTGGAATCAAAATTCCATCTAAGCTGTCATTGTCGCTGGAACAATGAATGTATTCTATCTCATACCCTTTTTTAATTATTCTGGCTACGAACTTTTTCATAAAAGAACTTTTTCCTACACCAGGACCTCCTTTTAAGATATAAATATGGTTTGCATCTTCTGGATTAAAGGTATAGTTAAAATAACTAAAAAATCCATGGGACGTATTATTGCCGGCAAATACATGTTTTTCTTTCAAACTGGCACTTCCTAATATTGTAGTATAAACTTATTATATGTAGGCATTTTTAATATGTTAACCTCGGGTGCCAGGCACCGCTCCAGTTATTTTACACATTAAGGAAATTCCCATGATTGTAGAAATATCAACGCCCTCTTTAGAGGTTTCAATAGATATCATAGTAGGTATGTTCTGGTTATGAGCATAGGATACGGATTCTTTCACATATTCCATAGCTATTTCTGGAACTGCTTCAGGAGCAGGGAACGATTACAATCTAAAAATCGTTTCATATATATTTCTTCCTTTTTAATTAGATACTTTGTATAAATAATATTGTAGTTTGAAATAAAAAATGTATTTTATTACAAAAAAGAAGAATCTTATTACCAAGTTCTGTATAAATATATAGTAACCGTATAATAGGTTAAGATAAGGAGGACTTGTATATGATGAAATATCTTCAAAGACTTGGCAAATCACTAATGCTTCCTGTTGCAGCACTACCCGTTGCAGGAATACTAATGGGAATAGGATACTGGATTGGATCCTACTCGTGGGGAGCCGATAGTATAATTGCAGCATTTTTACTTAAAGCTGGTGGAGCTTTGATTGAAAATATGGCAATTCTATTTGCAATTGGTGTAGCAGTTGGTATGGCAAAAGATAGTGATGGAACTTCTGCTTTAGCCGGCCTCGTTTCTTGGCTAATGATTACAACATTATTATCAAGTGGCGCTGTTGCAATGTTTACCGGTGTGGAAGCAGATCCGGCATTTGCTGTTATTAAGAACCAATTTATAGGTATCCTTTCGGGTCTAATTGGTGCTTCTTGTTATAATAAATTTAGAAATACCAAATTGCCGGATGCTTTGGCTTTCTTTAGCGGAAAGCGGTGTGTTGCAATTATAACTGCAGGAATATCTGTCTTGGTCAGTGTTGTATTATTCTTCTTATGGCCAGCTATTTATGGAGTTTTAGTAAGCTTTGGCAAATCTATTACAAGTACTGGTGCCATTGGAGCAGGTATCTATGGGTTCTTAAACCGGCTTCTCATTCCTGTAGGTTTACATCATGCACTGAACTCTGTATTCTGGTTTGATGTAGCAAACATCAACGATTTAGGTAATTTCTGGTCAGGAGTTGGAAAACTTGGAGAAACCGGTATTTATATGTCAGGCTTCTTCCCTGTTATGATGTTTGGATTACCAGCAGGAGCATTAGCTATGTATCATACTGCTAAGAAAGATAAGAAAAAATTAGTAGCCGGACTTTTAGCATCCGCTGCATTATGTTCCTTTTTAACAGGAGTAACAGAGCCCTTAGAATTCGCATTTATGTTCTTAGCACCTGGATTATACGTAGTTCACGCACTTTTAACCGGTGTTTCAGTGGCGATTGTTGGACTCCTTCCTGTAAGAGCAGGATTTAATTTTAGTGCAGGATTATTTGACTATTTACTAAGTTTTAAAGCACCAATGGCTCTAAATCCACTGTTATTGATACCAATTGGCATTGGATTTGCAGTTATATATTATATTCTGTTCCGTGTTGTTATTACAAAATTCAATTTAAAAACACCTGGTAGAGAAGACGATGAAGAAGAGGAGTTAAAAGTAACTTTATCAAATAATAACCATGGGGAAGTAGCAGCCATTATTTTAGAAGGTCTAGGCGGAAAAGAAAATATAAGTTCTGTAGATAATTGTATTACAAGACTACGTTTAGAAGTTAAAGATTATACTAAAGTAAATGAGAAGAAAATTAAGTCTGCAGGTGTAGCAGGAGTTTTGCGCCCAAGTAAGACCAGTGTTCAGGTTGTTATTGGTACTCAAGTACAATTTGTTGCAGATGCTTTTAAAGCTTTATTATAAGAGCTTTATATTAGAAATAAAAAGTTATCGTAAAAAAAGCATGTCATTGTTATGAAGGCATGCCATTACTATGGAAGAACCATAGCAAGCTGGCTGCGGCAGAATTATCACGCAATAAACATTTCGTTTACTGTGGTGCTGTTAAGCGTGATAATTCTGAGCAAAAATTCAACGAAGTTGAATTCGCGAAGAATCTCTATCCCTGTATATATTGAGATTCTTCGCCTGAGGCTCAGAATGACCCCTTTTTTTACGATTATTCAACGTATTCATAATTCCTCTCTGTTTGTCTTGCATTTATTCTAACTACAAATTATAATATTCTTATGTTCATTTTTTCCAAGTGTTGGACAGATGAAAATATTATACAAAGGAAAGGCTTTCTCTTATAATTAATGTAGTAAGTCAAATATATAGTAAGAAGCAAGTGTGAAGAGAATTTCTAAGGCGTCAAAAGACGCCGCCTAAGAAATTCTAAAACTTCACACAGGAAGAACTCCACCATGAGAATCCATTGGAATTCTCATGGCGAACTTCTTCATCCATTATTTGAGATGTCGATTTGCGACATCATGTCGGGAAGTGTGATTAAAAGGAATTTTCACACTTTCTTATTGGCATATAGTTTTTTAAACCCACCTGCCATACAGGTGGGTCATAGCCGCATTAGCTTCAAGTAAAATACTGCCGGTGATTAAGACAGTATTGCAAGCAAGTTTGTGATATGCATCGGGACAAGGTGAAGAAAAGGAACATTCCCACTTAGAAAGAATTCCAAAATGAAATCCATTGGAATTTTATTTTAAACTTATTTATCCAATATTTGAAATACCGCTATGGGGTATCCTGTTTGGAAGGTTGAAAGAAAATATACGTATAGAAAGGTTGCCACGAGACTATTCTTTACAACTTAATATTTGTGGCAGTATCACATCTGTAAGCAGAGTAACACATCTGTAAATATATGTGATATACAGTAGGTGTAACAATGAAGAAAATAAACTTACTAAAAGTGATTCTTGTATTGGTAATGATTTTATTACTTGGTGGATGCAGTGGTAATTCAGCTGGTAAGTTCTATAAAAAAGGTCTAAAAAATATAGATAATGGCAGTTATCAAGAAGCTGCGTCTAATTTTGCAAAAGCCATTGACCTAAATCCCAATCAGGCAGAGTACTATATTGATTATGGAATGACCTTAATAATGCTAAATGAGAATAAAGAAGCAATTCTAACCTTTGATAAAGTAATTTTAGATAAAGAAAACTCTGCCGCGAACAAGAATAATAAATTAGCTTATCGAGGAAAAGGGATTGCCTATTATAAATCTTATCAATACAAAGAAGCAATTGAACAATTTGACAGAGCGCTTTCCATTAACGAATTAAGTGATTTAGATGTGGATATCTTATATTATAAAGGAAGTGCAGAAGAAAAGGCAGGTCTTTATGATGACGAAATTCAAACTTATACATTATTAGCAGAACAGGATTCATCCGATAGCAATGCATATAATCACCGTGGATTCGCTTATGGGAAATTACATCAATTTGATAAAGGACTTGCAGATTATGACAAAGCAATTTCTTTAGAAAAGAGAAATTACAATCATTATTTGGGAAAATATTTTTTGCTTATGGATGCTGATAGGGCTGAGGAAGCATACAAAGTTTTAGAAAAAGCTGCAGCTATAAAAATTAAAACGGAAGAAGATAAATTTAATCTGGCAAAAGTTCATTATTATATGGAAGAGTATGATTTGGCAATAAATGAATTTAGTAAAGCATGTGAAAATGGTTTTGAAGAATCCTATTATTACCTTGGCAATATATACGAAATGAGAAAAGACTATGAAGAAGCTGTAAGTTATTATAAAAAGTATATGGAAGCTGAACAAGTTTCAAAGACAGCATTGGTTTACAATCAGATTGGTGCTTGTCTTTTAGAATTAGGAAGAAATAGTGAAGCGCTTTCATATATTCAGACCGGATTGAAATATCAAGAGAAAAGTTTGGAGCAGCCACTAAAACGAAATGAAATTATAGCCTATGAGAAAACAAGTGACTTTGTTACTGCTTACCAGCTTATGACCGATTATATAGAACAATACCCGAAAGATAAAGAAGCTGCAAAGGATTATGAATTTTTAAAAACACGGCAACCTGAAGTAAGTAATAAGAATAATTAGCAATAAAATAATAAGCAATAAGAATAATAAGCAATAAGAATAATAAGCAATAAGAATAATAAGCAATAAGAATAATA
>ENA-UOOR01002105-UOOR01002105.1-fermentation-metagenome-genome-assembly--contig:-NODE-2105-length-21196-cov-8.771014_pt1 | contig 21196 bp, 25 predicted proteins | sample MGYA00245780_ERZ724029 | MGnify/ENA primary metagenome ERZ724029 (study PRJEB28704, sample SAMN03018315) | fermentation metagenome | biome: anthropogenic terrestrial biome; feature: soil; material... | reverse complement strand
TTTGCCCGAAAAAGGGAATAAATTGCCGAAAGTCGCAAAAACATTTGGCAAAAAGGAGAAATAATCATGACTGAAACGCAAATCAAGAAGTTCGATGGGAAGTTCGTGAAGGTGTCAATAGCCACGCTTCCGTTCAATATCCCAAAGAACATCGCTGGCATGGCTTCGTGCCCTCTTGCGATAGGCGCAAACGGCAAAAGGCACTTCAACTTGGTTATAGTGTCTTGGAATGGCGCAAGGGAGATAATCCTTTGGGGTCAGTTTAGCCGAATACTCTCAATCGAGGAATTGGACAATGGAAAAAACAAGAATGAATGAGTTGGCGTATCCAAGGGAAAAGACGTTCAAGTTGGAGCAGGAGAACGAAAGGCTTACGAAAGAGAACAGGGACTTGCGCGAGACCATCTCCGTCCTCACTAGGGGCTAGCATGACACCAGAAACCGAGTTGATGATATGCGTTATCGCGTTTGCCCTCATGGTGTTGGCGGTATTCGCGTTCTTGGCAACGCACAACGATTGGTGGTGATTAGATGGAGTGGTTCAGATCAACGATAAACCTCACCAACGAGAAGATGGTTTTCTCAAAGGTGCGCGATGTCTCCAAGATGGGCAGGATTAAGGCAGGGAAAGGCTATATCATATATGGGCAAAAAGGCACGCCCATGATGATAGCGGTGTTCTACACTGGAAGACCGCCCAAGGAGATAGTGGTCGAGAAGTTGTACAGGGCTTGCGCAAACTATTATCATAGCGTGTTCAAGAAGTATTCAAAATGCGCGAGCAAGACCGCAAAATATGGCGTTTCGGACTTTGTTGACATAGACTATCATTGCGAAAGAAAGTGGAAGGCACGCGCTTGGAAAGGAAAAAAAGATGAGCAAACGGAAGCAAGCCGAAAGGACGATTGACGAGGATACCGAGAGGGTTATCGCGGTGTTCCTCTACGCGAAGTTCGGGTTCGACAACGAAAGGATTTACGATGAGTTGGTCGCAAGCACCGAGTTTGAGCAGGGAATAAGGAAAGAGCCTACTGAGACGATGAAGGAACTTCGAGGGGACAGGTGCTTTGCCACGAAGTACCTAGCCGAGCATGGGATTGATCCAAACGACTACGTTACCTTGTACGACAAGGCGTTCCCAAAATGGGCTAAGGACTGCAAGGACAGGTTCTACTTCGTTCTCAAAAAGGGCGTAAGGAAAGCCGATGTGTTGGAAGAGGGAAAGGTCAAAATGGCTTATCTCGCGCCCGAAAGCAACGCGGTGGAAGCAAACCCCTCTAGCCCTTTGCCAAAAGACGATAACAAGGCGTGATAATCGCGCCATTAGCCATGTTGCCCAAAACAGGAATTGGACGGCATGGCTTTTTTTTTGCCTAGACACGTCATATAATCAAGGACATGGAAGGTCAACCATAATGAAGAAATACATCGAAGCCGTTGACGGAAGGTTTTTGATCGATTTGGTCGAGGGGCTAAGGGCTAAGGACAGGCTTCTCTTTTGGGACAAGGCGCTTGAAGAGTTGAACGAGATTTACTATCCGGCCACCAAAAACGCATGGCGCAACAGGTATAGGAAGATAATCGGCTATGACACCCACAAGAACCGCAACAGGCGCAGGGATAGCGTTATGAACTCGCTAAGGGTCAAGAATTACGAGTTTTCCGTCAATGACGAGAAGGTTATGGTTCAATACCTTTGCAAGCCTCATACGGCAAAGGAAGCGTTTGAGAGTAGGGTCGTTAGGTTCAATAGCGAATTGGAAGCGTATGGCTTCATAAAAGGGATAGAAGACAAGGGTATTTATGGAATTGACGAACTGAAGCAGGACGGAAAGACCTTGTTTCAAGTGAGAAAGACCGTCTATGAGAAAAAGAAAACGTTCAGTTTCGATGTTGGCGAAAGCGTTGCCGAAGAGAAAATCATGGTGATAAGCGACAGCCACATAGGAAGCAAGGTCGAGCAACTCACGTTCATCAATGGATTGTACGATTTGGCGGTCAAGGAAGGGATAAAGTCCGTCTACCATTGCGGAGACATCACCGATGGCTATTATCCGCATAGGGGCGAGCAGGTGTACAACCTTTGCGCGATAGGCTTCGATGAACAAGCCAAAAGGGTCGTTAAGAACTATCCGAAAAGAGATGGCGTAACAACCTACTTCATAATCGGAAACCATGACGAAACGCATATCAGAAATGGCGGGGCGAACATCGGCAGGAAGATAGCCGAGGAAAGACCCGACATGGTGTACCTTGGGGACAGCCTAGCCACGATAATGATGAGAAACGTGAGGGTTGATTTGCTCCACCCACAGGACGGAAGCAGCAAGATAATCTCATACAGTGGCCAAACCTACATGGACACGCTCCATGAGGGGGACTTGCCCGACATACTCTTTTGCGGTCATCACCACAAATGTATGTACTACAACCATCGCAACATTCATTACTTTGAAGTTCCGTCTACTTGCCTTCAAAGCGCGTTTGAGAGATTGCATAGGCTTCAAAACCAACAAGGCGCGTGGATTATCGACATTCATTTTGCCAAAGACGGCACTCTCTCATCGCTTAGTCAAGAGTTCGTGAAAGAGCCAAACGCCTTGGTTGACGATTGGAAGAACTACGAGAACGCCTAAAAAGCGGTCTAGAAGGCTCATGGGGCGTGATTATGGCAAAGAACGAGTATTTGCTCAACCAACGCCCTTTTCGTTTGCCTACGAGCCTATAATCGCGTTATCATTCAATCGAGGTAAAAATCATGGGAAAGAAAACATTGTGGTTCGAGTTGATGATATGGGGAGAGCCTTGGGCTTTGCTAAGCCTTTTATGGGCTTTGTTCCTTTGGATAAGCGGTCATGAGCATAGGAACGTGGGCGCTTCAATACAATTCAAGATGAAGCGGGTTAGAAAAGACATAGGTTGCGTTACCTTTGGCGTGGTTTCGCTTTTCAGCCAATCGCAATGGGAAAACGATTATGTTAAAAAGCACGAGTTCGGCCATGTGCTACAACTATCCGCTTGGGGCGTGTTCATGATTGTAATTGACCTAATCTCTTTGTCAACCGCTACTTACTATGGCGTTTATAGGAAAATCAAAGGGAAAGTCCCTTTCTATTACTATTCTACGCCGGTGGAAAGCAACGCAAGCCGTCTGGGTCTTGAATGGTGCAAAAAACACGGGGAATAAAAAACCCCAAGAAGGAGGTAACTTGGGGTGAAAAAGGGAAAGTGGATAAACCCTTTTTTGTCTAATAATCCTTTTTGGCTTGATTGATGTCAATCATTTTGACGATACCGATTTTATTTGGCTCTCAATCAAGGTCGTTAGGTATGTGGACAAATCGCCATAGGTGTCGCTCACCCATGTTTTGAGTTCATCGGACATGAGGCTTTGACATTTTTCAAGCGCTAGGCTAAGTGCCTCTTTCTTGGCGTTATCGTCCCAAGTGCCTGCGCTCTTCATCTTGTCGGTGTAGGTTTGCGCCACTTCATTCACCACGTTGCTCACTATCGAAGCCAAATCGGTTATGTGCTTCTTGACTTTCTCGTTCTTGACATATTTGTTCGCAAGCCATGTAACCAATGCGCAAAGGACAGTTCCCAATATTCCTGCAATGCTCTCTAGGACTGTCGCAAGTATCGAAGTCCAATTAATCGCCTCTTCCAATATGATGATTTCCATAATGTTTATTTATGCTCCAAGTGCGATATACGAACCTCGTGGTTCTCAATCTTTCTTTCATCGGTATCGACCCTGTTTTCCATTCCTTCCGATTTCTTCTTTTGCTCGGCAAGACCTTCATTGAGGGCGTTCACGCTCACGTTCAGTTTCGTTATGTTCGAGTTTAACTTGATGATAGGGATCATTATCGTAACCACCAAGCCGACTATCGTAACAAGCGAGGCAATGAACGCGCTCATAAACCATGAGGGAATGTCGGACAATATTTTGATGAATGGCATTGGGTTCATGATGGTGTTTCTTTCTATGATGATATTATAGTGTCAATGGTTTGGTTATGTAAAGCGTTCAAAGGTTCTCTAGGCTCTTCGACACGTTCTTTTGCATATGCGATTTTATGAAGCCATAGAACTCGCCTTTGCCAACGTGAAGGATATTCCCAACATGGCAAAAACCAAAGGCTATTGGTGGCAAATGCGTAACTATGTCCATGTCGTTGCGGATTATGTATAGTCTCTCCCAACGTGGCAACAAACTCTTTTTCACCTTGAACCCTGCGTATATCCTAGGGGCTTCAAAGGCATAGCCGTCAATGGACGAGCGCAAATCAGGGCGGTCGAACCAAACGCACTCATGGCAAAACGCGCACAAAGCACCGCCGTGCGAGTATCCAACTATCGTTATATGCTTTATCGTCTCGTCTTTTATTTCGGCTCTAACGATATCCTCTACCTCTTTCCACGCTTTTAGAAAACCGCCATGAACTCGGTATGGCTCTTTCATGTCTTTGTACGGTCTTTTGGCAAACATGAAGTTGCGAAACCAATCAATCGGCTCGCATGATCCTTGGAAGAATATGGTTAGTTCATCTTCGTCACGCTCAAAGCGATATGAAACGTGCTTCCCTGCCTGCTTCCATGTGCTTGTGTCGCAACGTGCGAACAACCCCGATAATCTTGAAGTATCCATAGGGTTATTATATGGCAAAAGACGAAGAAGGCAATCTCATGCAATTCCAACGGAGATGTTGTTATCGGCAGTAACTTGGAAGTAGATGGGAAAATCATCACTAACGGATATATAAACTCGGCAAACATTCCATTGCATAGCCTTGTCGTTAAAGCGTGTGACGGAAGCGAAGACGTATTGCGCCACGTTTGCTATTTCGTAAATAGGGTTGTTGCTTTTCATTGTTTTATTTCCTTAACTTAACAAGAAATTAAACTCAAATCGCCAGAAATAGTTTCTTGCGTCGTCATCCGGAATGTCTTCATTGTTAATCAAAGACCAGTAAATGCCTACTGGCGATTTAAAAATAGAAGCAACGACTGATTTTTGCTCGGTGGAAAGGACGAGACCTTGATCGTCGAAAACAAGTCCGCAAGATTTAGACATTGTCGCTAAACACTCTCCGACAATCGGGAATAATTTAGACAATACTTCGCTGGGCAAAGTTAAAATATTGTTTCCCGAAGTAATGATGTCATGAGCAGCTCCCGCTGGGTGAACGCATTTAATGCAAAGAACGATATTTAATTTTCCGTTTGACACTCTAGCGTGGGCGTATTCTTTTGAAAAACCAGCCATTGCATAATCCGAAGAAAACAAAATTGGAATATCTGTATCTAATTCGAATTTACTTTGCTTTATATAGCCATCAACGTTTAAATTTCCGGTTTCCGTTTGATTTCCGTTAACCTGCAAATTTCCGTCAATCTCGGCATTGCCGTGAACGATAACGTCCCCGTTGGAATTGCATGAGATTGCAGTGTTGAAATATCTTAGTTGCCTCTTGAGTATCTCCCCGCGAAGTTCAACGACCGATATGGTTTGCGCGGAAAGGTACGCAACCGATTGGATAATATACCAAATACGGCAAACCTCGTTGCCAAGTTCGATGAAAGAGTAACTCGTTGAGCCTGTGGCTTTATAGAGCGCACCGACTACCTTCATTGGCTTATTGACTTTCTCGCTATCGCCAGTGTTGGCGTTGAGCAAATGTCTGAATGACGGCATTTGAATTGAATAGTAGTTTGGCCCAGCGGTAGGAGCGACATAACCGCTTGCCATTGTGCTTCCTATGTCCCACTCGGAAGGAGCGGGCGTGTTGTTGTCCATGATTGAAAGCAACGCGCTAAGTTGCGTGTTATCCATCGAATCAAGTATTTCTTGGATTACCGGAGTTTCCCTTATCGCTGACATGATGATTTCCTCATTTCATTTATTATTCTATATACGTTCAAGCCCAAACGCAAGTTAGGAAGCCGATGAGATTGAAACGCCACCGCAAACGCAAGCGCTAGTCTTGATTATAGTTGGGTCAAGTCCCGATCTAGAAACCTCGAATAGGTTGGTTGGCGCGGAAGTGAGTATGTCTTGATAAAGCAACGTCTCGGTGTGCGATGCCGTCTTGTCGATTTTGGTGGCTTTGCAATACCACTCTGTAGTTGTTGTGCTTCCATAAAGAAGGTTGGTCTTTGAAACCTCTATCCTAAGCATATAGTGCTTTGAAACGGAAGTTGAGCCGTCCGAAACCAATGTGTCTATCTCTTGCCCCATGAACTTCAATGATGTTGTGTTGGTTGATTGAGTTTCAAGGCTCGCCTCGACCAAGCCACTATAATAGATTACGTTTTGGTCGAAGGCTTGTGTCAAATCGAACGCCTTATTTGTCTCCGTTTTCGATAGGTTCACGAACAAGCCTGCGGTGGTCGAAGACAACGCGGTATCCGCGCTCGTTGCGTGCAAAGCCTCGTTTGCGTGAGCGCAATTCTTCAACTGCAATGTGGCTGAATTAGAACCGCTTGATATAGTGGCGGTATCTCCATTGGTAGTATCGGTGGCAACAGATATTGCGATAGGCGCATTGTCGGTATTATGAGAGTGCAAGCAATTCCTCAATGTTAAGTTGGCATAATTGTTTCCTATCAAATAATGGATTAAATCTCCCTTGGTGGTGCTTGGCGTAATCATTATGTCAATAGGTGCGCTCTCGGCATAATCGGCATTGGTCGCGTTATTGATTTTAGTGTTTCCCAAAACGCTCACTAAATCGGAATCGGATATTTTGGCAAGGAACGCGCTTCTAAAAGTGTCCTCGGCAACGAATGGATAGGTAGTCCCACCGCTTGCTCCATGCTTTGGAAGGTTCACGAAATAGGAATTGCTCGAAGAAGAGAAATTGATGGTTGGTGTATTTATGGTGCTTGAAGTGCCATTGAAGGTGGAAACACCTGCGTTATAGGTCAAAGAGCCACCGCTATGTCCTATCGTTATCGTTGAGGCGTAATTGTAATTGTCGGTAGCCGAACCGCAACCGATATAGACGAAGTTGGCATTGGCATAAAGCAAACTCGTGGTTAATTGGGTTTTGTGTCCCAAACCAACCCACGAGCCATTTATTACCGCGCTATTGGCTGTGGCGATAGAACCGCACGTTATCGAGTTCTCGCCCAAGGTTATATTGCCTGACAATGTTCCACCGCTTAAAGGAAGATAGCCATTCAAAAGCGTGTCAGTCTCGGTTTTGGTGTAGAAACTATCTAAGGTGCTATCCAAAGTTGTAGTCAAAACATAATTGTTGAAAGGAAGTTGAGTTGTAGAAAATGTGTATGTTCCATCGCTTAATTTCAAACTTGTCTTTAAAGAACCGGATTGATACTCTAGCCTAATTCCAGTGCCATACTTCAAAGGCGATAAGTCAACATCAACCGTGCTTAGCGTTCCTATGGGCGCGGTAAGGTTGAAGGTGAGGACTGTGCTAGTCAAACTTCCGTTAAGCCCATTGGCGTAAGTGCCTATGGCGGTCTTGGAAAGAACGTAGGCGTACTCGCTTGCGGTTATGTAACTCTCGCCATCGACTATATTATTTGGAAGAACATTGAATGTGAGGGGGTTATAGAATTGAAGGTTTGACAAAGTGCTTGCCTGTGGGCAACCTGCGTAAACGCCAACTTGTGTCAAATCGTTTTCGCTATCGAACATGAAAGCGACCATCGAATACTTTGTGTAATACTTGAAGTAACGTAAGTCCCTAGTCTTTGAATAAGGTATTGTTACGTTATTGGTTACAACACCCTCTTTGGTTGAAACGTTGGTAGTTCCATCGGGTCTTTGCAAAGTAAGATTGAAAGTGTTTGAAGCCAAATCCAAACCTTTGAAGTAGCAATAAATCACAAGGTTGGTATCGCCTTGTATGCTTTGCCTATCGTTTATTACTTCCTGCAACGATCCGTTCTCATCATAATACAAGTACATAATTGTTTTCCTCGTTAAGTTTATGATACAACGATGGAGGCTATCTTGCCATCTCCATCATAAACGTAATCGTCCCTAGTGGTTTTTATATTGAGCCAAACGCCATCGGTTGGTGAGCCGTTCCATGCGAGTATAACATTGTCGTTTTGGTCGCATATAGCGCAACCGCCTGAATAATCAGTAGCACCAGATATGCTAACTTTAACGCTCATGTCGTAGCCATCTGTTATCGTTATTCGGTTTTGCGATACCAACGTTCCACCCGAAACAAGCGTTGGCGTTCCTTTTGACATATCGTAGTGTGGGTTTTCCGAGTATAGATAAACATGGAGATAGTCAGCGTTTATAAGAACAAACTCGCCATTGACGAATTGATAATATTGGTCGTTGTAACTGAAAACTAAATCATGTGGGTCAAGAGCAACGAAGTCCCAATAGTATCTATCCGCCAAACCCTCATGGGTGTATTTTGTAGAAACCAGAAGGTTGTTTGAGTGCAACACAACGTATTTTCCTAAATTAGCCTCTATCGGCAACGTCATGTAAGGTATGTATTCTTGCACTTCCAAAGAGGCAAGAGGATACGTTGTAAAAGGTATGCTACCAAAGGTGGTGCGCAAAGCCTTTTGTCTGGAAAGCAACAAGGAAGAGAATGTTATGTCATTTGTGTCAACGCAAAACTCAACCTGCGCGCTCAATTTTGTAATCTCACGTTGGTCTTTTCTTCTAACGTAATTCACACTCATTTGCGAAGTTATGGAAGAATAGTTGAGAACTATAGGTTTAGCCCACGTTATATCCTTAACGCCATTGCTAACACTAGCCATCGAGGTTATTTGCTGAACGTACTCGGAACTTTTTGGGAACGCGCTGAAGCCGGTCAACGTGTATCCAAACGCCGGGTCTATCTTTTCGCAAATCTTGACGGTTGTTTTGGTTGTCTCTCCGTAATCATCAACATACTTATAGTCCTGCTGACCCCAACCACCTATGTTGCTCTCATATCCTTGTGCGATATACTTAGCAACCGAATAGTTGTCGAAGAAACCGAAGTTGAATAGGATTGAAGTCCCAAACATCATCGTGTTCTCTTCCAAATAGAAGCCATTGGCTGACGAAGGGTGAGTTCCATTGGAAGCGGTGGTTTTGGCAACCGCGCATTGTATCGTGCTTATCGTGTTTGGCGATGTCAAAGAGGACAAAAGGTAACTAGGCGTTTGCACGCTTAGATAACTTCCGTCAACATCATACAAATCGCTTTTCCTAGACTTTGAGAACTCGGCATAAGTTTTCACCAAGTCATTTTTGTCGAAAGCCTCGCTTCCGCTTGCGATAACCCATGAGCGTATCTTTGACGAAACGCCAGTGAAGTAATCGCGCAGGATATAGTTCTCGGTCAAGAATAAATCAACTATGAAGCAATGCTTGTCATATTGTATCGAGCGTTTGTAGATAACGCTTCCGTTGTAGGTTTGAGCCAAAGTCGGTATGAGAGAATAATCAGTGAACCTACCGCTAAGGGTGGTTACCTTGTTTCCTAGCCTATCAATCTTGGACTTCTCATAATTGCCTAGCCTAACACTATCGGCATACGAGGAAGACTGGTTGTCTATTGCCTCAACGAAGTGCTTTTGTGGCAACGACTTGCCAACCCTAGCCTTTATGCTTGAAAGAGTTTGATATTCGACTTTGAAGAACACGTTGTCAACGTAGTTCAAGTCCTCGGTATCGGGGTTTTGTTTTTGAAGGCTAACCAAGTCGGCTGTGTATTTTGTTCCATCATTGTCAAAGAAAACCCTGCCAAACGTGCAATATCTAGCGACTATGTTATACAAAAGGTCTAATTGGTATTTGCTCCACTCTATCCCAAAGAAGTTTGATGTCGCTTTTTGTTCAAAGCCTTCTATTGTGTTCCCGCCTCTCTTGTAGTGCAATGAAAGGTTCTTATATGAACAAAAATCGTCCCAGTTGTCTATGCTTGTGTTTCCATAGACTATCGGCTTGACACCCCAAGCGGAATACTCGCTTATGTCCTTTGATATGTCGAACTCATCATAGGACATTATGTTTATCGCATAAGCGGAAGTGTAAGAATAAGTGAAGAAACACATCGTAACCTTGGGTTCGCCATAGATAGGGTATGTCGTGCTTATTTGAAGGTTTGTCGGGTTAGTCAAAACATAATCATCGCTGTTGCGGAAGCCTATCATCTCGCAAACGTTAACAAGGTTGTCTATCCCCTCTTGCTCGTTGTTAGTAACATTCTTGATGGTGATGTTCAAGTCCGAAGCGTACTCACTGCTTGCTTGGCTGTCCTTGAATTGATCTATGCACGATAGTTGCGCGGTTGACAAAGCGGATAGCCTAGTCTCTAGGCTTATGAAACCTATCAAGCCATCGTTCACGACAGGTATGCAGTTGTCCACCAACATCAACTCGGTTATCGCCTGTCTTAAAGTAGGCGCGTTGAGTTGCAAGTCCCTCACATAAACGTTTTGGAAACGGCTCATCGTCTCGTTTGACAATGAGAAAACGCGGTCATAAGACCAACTGCTAGCACTGCCTTTTCTCCTAATTGGCGAATATGCTTTCACTATCTCGTTCAAAACGCCTTCAACGCTTCTCACGTTTGTCTTTCTCTTGGTTATCGCTATGTTAGGCAATATCACCTTTTCCAAAGCCTTTGTCTCGCTAAAGAGTTTAACGCTCAACGAATGGTAGTAAGGGGACATGGTTCTAGTCCTTGTTATCTCCAACTCGTCAATGAGCATACGCTTTATAAGCGTGTAGTTAACGCCATCGGTTGAAGAGTAAATCAAAGCGGTGTCGTAAACGTTCAAGCCGTCTATGAGGTGGAAATAATCATCGGGTATATGGCTTATATCGAACTTGGCTGTGTCCAACGTCTCATTGTAGGTATCGGTGAAAACCGCGCCATTGTCGATAGGAAAATAGTGAATGTTGCCACTAACATACTCCCCAACGCCATATAGGTCGGGGAACACCGCATACAACGCCAAACCGCTTGTGTAAGCCATAATCAGTTCTCCGTTCCGCGTGAGCCGTCATAACTTGATGAAAGCCCCGCCCTTTTAGTCATTTGCTCCGAAACGTAATTGCTCTTCTTAGCCTCGGCGCTATGCTCCTGCCATGTGAAAAAAGCGTCAACCGCGAAGTTTGTAACCGAAACCGCAACGTCAATAGCCGCCACTAGGTAGTGCCCTGTTATTGCGGCTACCCCTGCTGTAATCGCAGTATTGGCAACCTTTGAGGCGTACTTTTGGACTTGCTGATACTCATTTTGTTTTGAGTAGTTACCTTCCATGTAGCCTATCGCGTTTATTGACTGGGTTATTCCCCTCTCGGCTGTATGAAGGCAACTCTCGGCAACCCTAGTAACTGTGTAACGGCTTATCCCAAACTTGTTTTTTGAGGACTTGGAAGAAGCGTTGCTACCGCCATCACCGCCACCGTTGCCACCACTGCCACCACCGCCACCGCTTGAAGAGCCTGTTTTCTTTGGGCCACTGCTTATTGGCGAGTTGGATATATAGATGTAAAAAGGGCTTGCGTTGTTCATAATGTGAACCCTAACACTATCGAAGGGGCACCATCGGGCGATGTCGAGAAGCCTTGGCTTGTTAGACGGAACTCACCGCTGAAGTCAATTCCGCCTATCTTGAACTCTATCAAGTATATGCTATCGCCTGATATGTTTCCTGATGATTGTCTCAAAACCTTCAACGTGAGGGAGTTGGAAACCGCTGGGAAGCCTATCGTTAGGTTAAGCACACCGCCATCGCTTATCGTCCTTGCAATCTCTCCATTCCCTGTCATTCTTGTATTTGGGTTGGAGACATAAGCCATCGAGAAAGAGACAAGAGGATACTCAATTCCGTCAATCGTGATATAGCCATAGTTTCCCAAATAGGACGAAACATCGGCTACGTTCTCAATCTCTACCACGTTAGCCGAAACCATGAACATTGCGCGAACCATCGTCCCTTGGTCTTGGAATGGGTCTAACATCATTGGGGACGAATATGAGTGCTTGTAGATGTTCTTCTTGCCATCGACAACCTCTACTTGTTGCAAGTAGTTATTTGTGTTGACGAAATCAATGAGCATAGCCTGCGTTTCCTGAATGTCGTTGGCCTCGCTCCAAATAGTGAGTTCATACGGCTCGTCCTTGGTGTAATAGGAAATCGTTGTCGGCAAAGCCTTGACGATTATGTTTATCGTTTTCTCGACAGGCGCGAGTTTGCCTACATTATGCTCAAAATCCCTCTCGTCCCAAATACGGACTATGAGGTCTTGCGTGTTCGTGTTCTCTTTGCTTTGCTCAAGGGCATCGTGCAAGAAACTTAGGTAATCCATAATCATTCTCCTTATAGGACAATTATAGTAGCATTGTAGGCCGAAGCGAAAGAGAGAACGGATTTAAGGACAGTCTCGGTAACCCACCCAACGTCAGCCCCACCGCGCCCAAACGCGCCATAGATGTTAAGCCAGTTGGCATAATCATAGCGACCATCGTACTTAATCCTTCCAGTCTTCCGAAGATAGTTCATGTCATAACTATTGCCAGTCATTTTGATATTGACTTTATTCTCGCCAAAAGAGGTAAAGCGGATATGGTTATAGAGGTTTCCTGAAAGTTCTGGGCAGTTAGCCCTCAATTCGTTCATGAGGACTATCCCAAGTTGCATTGTCGGCAAGCCTAAACCAAGACCCTCGTATCCATCATCGGTTTGGTCTAAAGTCTCGGTGCTTTCGTCCTCTTCTTCCTCTACCATTACTTTCTTAGGATTATCGAGGTTATCCGCGTACCGCCTTTGTACATCACCTCGGAAGATGATAGGACAATGGTTGACATGGTTTTCTCGACAAGCCATTCCTTTCCAAGGTATATCACCTTGTCATACTTCTTCAAGTCTATAAAATCGGGAGTTTCAAGCACTATCGTCTCGTAGGGATATTCCATTTGGCTTTGGTATATCTCGCTGTCCTTGTCCAAGTGCCCTAATTGCCTAGCGCGGAAAACATCGCTCGGAACGCTCTCATAAATGAGTTGCTCGTTCTTGCCAAACACCTCATTGCTTTGCTTTCTTTTAATGCACTTGCACAAGGTTTTGTACTTATTGCTTGCGTAGTATGAGTTAATCATCGGAAGAGCCACCCTGCAAGGCTTGCGCCATTGCCATAGTTCTTTATCTTTCCGCAAAGCAAACCGCAGTTGACAAGGTGCATTTTGGCGTAAGGAGCGATGGCTTTGGAAACCAAGGCTTGATTGCTCACCATCTTTAGACTATCTTGATCGTATCCGCTTTGCTGTCCTATGTCCCCTGTGCCTATGATATAGTCCATTTGCTCAATCAACGCATACTTGTATTCTAGTTTTTGATACTCGCTGAACGTTGGATACTGCTTGTCAACGTTTTGACCGCCAAAGCAGTTAAGCCACGCTTGAAGCCTCACTTGCGTTCTTATGATGAAGGCGTTTTCGCCATCACCGAAAATATCCTGTAAGTCCTTGCCTGTATAGGCTTTGAACTCATCGGGCGAAACGTACTTGCTCTTTATCGGTATCTCGTATGGCTGTTGTTCCATATCACTTTCCCTCGTCTTTCTTTCCCTCTAGCATTTTTAGCATATCTATATGCCTTAGTTCATCGGCTTTTATTGACTGATATACCGCCAAGGCTTTGTCGTTGCCATCGTTTTGGGCTAGCAATATAGCCTTGTCGTATCCGTTTATCGCCTCATTCTCGTCCTTGATGAGAAAAAGGTTCATCTCGGAGAAGTTTTGTTTGGCGTTTGTGCCATCGTCAATGGCAAGCGTAGCCAAGTATTCATTGGCTTCATCATCGCTCATGGAAGGATAGCCGACCATGAAATTGATGGCTTTCGTGTCCCCTGCCACAACTCTCTTGATTATCTCGTCTTGTTGCTTCTTGCTTAGCATATTGATATACCTCTTGATTACTATGTTAACCCCTAAAGAGCAAAAAGAAAAGGAAGGGCGTGAACCCTTCCTTCCCCAAACCGCGTTTTAGGCGTGGACTGGGACTGATGCAATGACTGGGGCAACGGCAATGCATAAGCCGTTGGAATCGAGCAACGCATAGTAAGCGTTGGCGGTAACTGATGGGGCAAACTGCGCATAGTAGCCAGTCTCGCTGGAAAGCGGAACGGCAACGATGGTAGAGCCATCAATGGTGTAGGTAGTTCCAAGAACCATGGCAGTCGCACTATAGACGAGAGTGCCAGCCTTGGAAGTCGGAACAGTGTCGCAAGCCATGACGGCGGTAGTGCCGGAGACATCGCCAGCGACAAGGGCAACGTTAAGGACGTTGGTGATTGCCGAACCTGCATTTGAACTTGACACGGAACAATAAACCCCCGGAACTTTTTTGTTCGGAATAATGAAGTCGTACCAGTTAAGAGTGTCGATTAACCAACCTTTGAAGTCGGTAACGCCATTCTCGTTGCCAAATATCTGATTCCACTCGAGTTTCACGACTGGAACCATGCACTTGGTATCGCAAACGAGGAAGTTGATTCTCTTTGAGTTGGTGGTAGGAAGAACGCCATTGGCGGAAGTAACCGCGTTGGTGTAGAACCTGTCGGAAGGAACTTCGACTATCGGCATTCCGTTGTAGGACATAAGCTTGAACGAGACACCGACCTGCGACATGAAGTCGGCAGGGGTAACGAAGTGGGTCAACTCGGTGGTATGACGGATAAGGTTCATCGTGATAGGGTCAACGAATATGACGATATCACTTTCCCTAACGCCATGCTGTTTGAGCCAAGCAATGCCATCATCGAAGCCAGCGATTATCTTGTTGGGGTTGGTGTCGTAGTCAGCCGAAACCTGATTGCCATAGGTGGTATAGGTGCGACCAGCAAGGGTCGAGAAGCCGATGGTGTCGAACTCCGGGACGTATTGGGTTCTCACGAACTCGTCAAACGTAACCGTGATCAATCTTCCGCCAGCAACCTCGTTGTCGATGTAGTCAATCGGGATTTGCTTGCCACGCTCATGCTTCAAGCCGTAGGTAGCCCATCTCGACTGGACGTTTCCGCGCTGTAAGCCATCACGAGCGCCAGTTCCGTTTTGCCCATTGTAATTGGCATAGTCGGCGTTGGCAACGCCAGCGTGGTTAACGCGGTAGTAGTCGGATAATCCGTCAAGCGCGATTTCCATGATACGGACGTATCCGCTTTCCTTGAAGTCGAGTTCAACGTATTTGTTGGAGTTGACGAACCATTGTTTGATAAATGAATCGTCGCAGAAGCCAGTATCTATGATTTTTGGAAGATACTTGGTAATAGCATAGATGTTGTTTGCCATAAATTAGCCTTTCTTTGTTGTTGTGAGCAATTCTTTTGGTTTAGTGGAAGCCATGGCCTAGATAGCCTTTGACCTCTTCCTCGCCTATTTCCTTGCCTTCGTCATAATTCTTTTCGTCTTGATGGAAGTCATATTCTTTTTGGCTCTCATCTCCGACTTTCTTTTCGCCTTCGCCTTCGTCAGCACCCTCTAATTCGAGTTGCCCTTTGTCGGCTAGACTTTCCAAGAAGTCAACGATTTCCTTGTCGCTATGCCCTTTGGCACGCAATTCGTCAATCAATGCGCGAACATCGGAATATTCGCTCTTTTCGGCTTCATTGGGTTTTTCGTTTTCGTTTTCCATGTGTTGAAACCTCAATTATTTGATGATGTGATGACCAAGCCAGCCTTCAAGCGTTTTGTCATCGTCCGGAGTAGGCGTTGGCGTTAACGGAGCGCCTAGAACCTGAATGGACGGAGATGGCGCAGTGGCTTTCGGTGCTTGCTTTCCCCATTCGGGGTGGGTGGCTAATTCCGATTGAACGTTATCGGCTGTGAGTTCCAAACCTTTGCCTTTGAGGTAGTAACGCACGTCCTCGTAACGTTTCTCGTCAATGCCGTTCTTGATGAAAGCGAGTTCCTCGGTTGACTTCTTCGTGCCGTCAAGGGCTATCTTGGTTGTGTCATACGCTTGGGACTTGCGAACCAATATCTCAAGTTCCTCATCGTTTGCAACGCCAAGTTTCTCCATGAACGACTTTCGGTCGGAACTTTCCTTTTGGGCAAGCCTTTCCTTGACGATTTTGTCAACGTCCGATTGCGAGAATTTCTTCTCATCGTCAGCCGACTTCGTTTCAGCAGGTGCGCTCTCACCTTCGACCTTGGTGGTCGCTTCGGTCGAATTGGCTTGTGCCTGCGTTGCGATTGTGGTGTCAGTGCCCACGGCTTCTTCCTGACTGATGGTGTCGGCTTTCGTTTCGTTTGTTTGCATGGTGATATTCCTCTCACTATATGAGTGCCTTTATTATGTTTCACGTGGAACGTTTTGTAAAGCGTGCAAAAGAAAAACGGCTTTCAAATGGAAGCCGTAGAAGAGACGCAATCGTGAGAAAACGCTATTGGATATGTGTGGCGTGCCTTCCCTTGTAGGAAGCATTGTCGCTCTTGATACCCTCTAGTTCGTCCCTTTCAGGACGGCTGTTTCCCTCGTCTTTGGCGATGTTACAGCTAGGTTGCTTGGAGTTGTCTGGCTGTTCTTTGACGCCGTGCTTGTAGATGTAATCTACCTCGTGTTTCTTTTGCTCCTCGCTCATCGAGTTGCCCCAAACCCTCTCGACCATCGTTTCTGGGGTACAAGCGCCTTTGGTGAACATAGGGACGAATGTGTTGACCTTGCTCTCGGTGGTAGGTGTGCTCAACTCGTCAAACGAGACGGAAATCTCGTATTCCTTGTTGAAATCGAACACTCCTGTCTCCATGTAGTCGTAGAGCATGAGCAACTGCTTCATGTCGGCTGTTATGGCCTTGGTGGAAATCTCGATTATGTGCTTTCTCGTCTCAGAGGTGGTCTTTTCCTTCTCACGTTGCGCATCGCCATTGTCCTTCTTCGACATTCCTATTCCCAAGGTGGATGGCGATATGAACGAACCGCAAGCCTCGCTCTTCAAGGCGTTTATGCCACCGCCATACTGCTCAACGTTGAGGTTTGGCTGTGTGTCCTCGATAGCCCTGTTTTGGGCTGTCTCTCCGTTGCCGTTAGCCATTGAAGGCTCTAGCACCAAGTACTTGCGGTTGTAACTTGACGGCTGTATAGGGTTGCCGTCCTTGTCCTTTTCCAAATACTCGCCATGAATGTACTCAATAGGGCACGAAAGCAAGGCGGTGTGGCTTTGCATTGAATAGAACATATCAATATCGTCCATGATGAGTATCTTCGGTCTTAGAACGCTCTTTCCGTAGCCAACGTTGTCAACGTCAACCCAATACTCAAACGGAGTGCCTAGTATGCCGTCATAACCTCTTATGATGGTTGGCTCTTTCGGCAACATCGCGGTGTCCGGTATCGTGTTCAATGGAACTATCGAGGCGTTGTTGTCCGGCAGTAATTCACAAAGCATATATTCAACGCACGAGACAAGCCCATTGTCGTATATGTCCCCCAAACCGCTTGGGATATAGTCCTTCATGCGCCTGTCGAACTTTGGGCAATAGGTGCGATATCTGAAGTCGCAAAGGACGTAATCCTTGCCATCGTTTCCCTCAAAGAAATCCTTGTAGACTATGCCGACTATGCGTCTTCCTTGCGATATTATCGTTATGTTGTCGGCTGTGTACGGCTGAACCATTGGGATATTGATCCCTAGCGTGTTGAAGCACGGCTTCAAAGAGGAAGTGCCACAACCCAAAGCCTGCGGAAGTATGAACTGCGAGAAAACGCTCTCGTAGTCGCTCGCCTCGCAAATCTTCCTTATGCGCCTAGCGGTCTCTTTGTCGGGCGATGAGATATGAGGCTCTCCGACCTTTGACACCATCGCGTAAATCATGTCGTGCCCAAAACCGCTGTGGACTGTCTTGAAATCGGTCTCAAACGCGGAACGAGCCCAAAACATTTGCTGATTGCCCCTGTTGTATATAGGGTTCTTCATGTAGTTGAACATGGCGTTGTCGGTGTAGATGTTCTTGATTTTATCGCCGTCTCCGCTAAGCCAAGCCTCGTCTTCAAGGATATTCGTCCTGCGGATTGCCTCTTTGTCCCCTATGAATGTGTACTTAACGCCATAAGGGTTGTCGGAAAGGCTTTTCGTCTTGGCGAAGTCGGTTATCCTCTCTCTAAGCAAATCATCTATTTTCATGGTTTCAAGCCTCTCATGACTAGATTATACACGATTTATTTGTCGCTTTTGTCAAATTGTTTCCAAGCGCGTATTTGTGGCGAGAACGAAGCCCACCCATATTCCCAAGCGTTTATGGTATGGTCGTCTAAGTCGCTCCTAGCCTCGCCCTTCTCGCCTTTCGTGGAGTTTCTCACCTCACGGATTAGGTTCGGGCACTCATGAGACACCAACGCGCAACCCCAACCGAACATCGTCTTCTCAAAGTTGGTTCTAGCCCATATCGAGAACTTGGTGCTTTTGAGGAAGAAGACGTTTTGAAGACCCAAGCGGTTAGCCCACATTGAGAGTATGGAGCAAAACTCGGTATCCGCGCTGTCAACGTAGACCCTTATCTTGCCCTTCATCAGCACCGGCGCTTTGTAGTAGCGGTCTTTGAGCGAGATTATCCAACGTATCATGTCCTCGGCGCAGTCGGTCGCTTCCTTGCGGTGCGTTATGTCCTTTCCCTCATTGGTGAAGAACCACTCGTTGAGAGCCACCATCATGGACGAATCCATCGTGAGGGCGCTAAGCACTGCCGTCATTGCTGATTTTACCTTGCCGTCTTTCCTGACGTGCCCCTGCCCATCGGATAAGCCTGTGTCTATCCCTATGGCGAAGTCGCGGAACATCACTTTGTTGTTCGTTATGTCGTTGAGGTTGAATGAGTTTTTCTCGCCAAACTCCGGGTAGGTAGCGCCTTCAGTGTTGCCCCATAAACCAAGGTAGTGGGTGCGATAGATGTCGGGGCTTGAAAGCCTAGTCAGCCTTGCCACCTCGTCCCATTCAGGGCTTCTCCATTCGTTTATTCGGAACGATGAGCGATGTATCGCCAATCCTGTGCCAAACAAGCCTGCCGATGAAAAATCGGGATATAAGGCGAACTGCGAATCATGCGTTTCCATGTAGCTGTAGTCCTCGTCCATGTTTCCTTTGCAAAAGACGTTGTAAATCCATGAGTTGATGTCCCAAGGGTTCAAAAGGAAGGTTATTTGAACGTCAACGCCCAATGATGGGTCACAACGCAAAGAGCCGTCTAGTTTTTGGAAGTCCTCGAAGGACGTTATCTCGGAGGCTTCCTCGATTATCACGTCAGTCAAAGCGCCTACTGGCGGAGTGGTGGAAGTCAAGCCTGTCGCGTTGGAGAAGCCGGAGAACATGAACTGCTGTCCGGTCGGCTTGTAAATCACCTGATTGGGTTGGTGGCGAAACCAAAAGCGGTCAAGCAAGCCCATTCTCGAAACGCACCAATAGAGGCGGTTGTAGGTGGACTTGGCGTTGTCGGTGTCGTTGAGACGGACGAAGAGGACGTTCCTTTCGGGGGACGATATGATTTTCACTATCGGCTCATACGCGCCCATGTCGGTCGATTTCTTCGTGCTTCTTCCGCCTACCACCACGCGGTATCTTATGTGCCTTGGGAGGTTGGTGAACCAAATGCGCCCATATCCTTTGCCGATGAACTCACTTATGCGGTATTCCATCATCGTCCCCTTTTGCCCCGACCTCTATCGCGTTATGATCGCTTTCGACTTCTTTCGGCTCATCGTCATTGGGAACGACATCGTTGATGAGCGTTACCCTTTGACTGTCATCGCTTTCCTGCACGTCAGCCCTGTAATCAGCCGGTGAGGAGCGTTCAAGGAGATAGGCTAAGGCTTTCCAGTCCCTCTCGCCTGCGCCCACTATGCCGTCTATCGCCTTTTTTGCGAACCTCGCCCTTCCCTCGGACACCGCCTGATAGAACTTCGATGCCGGGGTGTTTATCCCCATCTCGCTGTCTTCCTCGCCTTCTCTCATGACCGAGGCGAACTTGGAACGCGGAAGCCCAACGCTCTCGCAAGCCTGCCTGGGTGGCATACCTGCGGATATGAGTTCCCTCATGTCAGCCAAGACCTTGGTTGGGTCGTTGGGTAGGAACGAGGAGTTGCTTGGGAGTTTTTCCATAGGACACATGATAGCACGGAAAACGGATGGTTGGGAATAGGAACGCAAGGAACATCAAAAAGCGTTTATAGCGTATAACGTAGCATTCATCGAAGGAAAGAGGATAAAGTACATTTATAAGGGTACTATATTGCGTTGGGACTTTCGGTTTTCTCTTGGTTTCTATCCCTTCTTCCTTTCCCTTGACAATCCTTATCCTATAACCCTTACTTCCATATCCGCCATACTTATACGACTGTGATATAGCCAAGTATGTAGTAATACGTATGTCCGTAGAAAGAATGCAAGGAAGGGAGTGGAACTGGGCTATCGCTCGCCACCTATGGGAGCGTGGTTATTGCTTACGCTAATGAAGGTGGGGCTCGCGCTAGAGATGACCCTGTCTCTTTCACTAGTTTTTCCTGTGATAACTGGGATATTTACAATTTTCGTTCCGTATAGCCACTATCAACTATATTAGCGTATTGTAAAGAATTGGTGTTTAACACGATTACCATATTCCTTAGATGCTATCGGTGTTTTACAAGATATTGTAAGGCAAATACTCTTGTTTAATCTAACTAGTGGTTACTAACGATATAAACTAGTTATCACTCATAAATTATCTCATGTTAGTAACTGCTCATTTATTCATATTGATCAAGTTAATAAACTAGTAACCACTAAGATAGAATATAATTGTTAGTGGTTACTCATATATTCATCATTGGTTTATCGCATGAATAAATTAGTTATCACTCATAAATAACAAACGATTTATGGAAGTGCAGTACATTAGATTTAATATAGTCTACAAGTAGAATAAATGATATGTTCCACATTAGATTTAATATAATAAATAAGTAGATTAATCAATATGTTCTATCTTAGATTTTATATAAAAGAATATTAGATTTATGAATAGTGATAATATTAGAATTTATATAAATAAACATTAGATTTACATATATTGCTAATATTAGAATTTATATAAAAGAATATTAGAATAATGAATATGTTCAATATTAGAATTTATATAAAAGAATATTAGAATAATGAATATGTTCAATATTAGAATTTATATAAAAGAATATTAGAATAATGAATATGTTCAATATTAGA
>ENA-UOOR01002102-UOOR01002102.1-fermentation-metagenome-genome-assembly--contig:-NODE-2102-length-21228-cov-11.658527_pt1 | contig 21228 bp, 17 predicted proteins | sample MGYA00245780_ERZ724029 | MGnify/ENA primary metagenome ERZ724029 (study PRJEB28704, sample SAMN03018315) | fermentation metagenome | biome: anthropogenic terrestrial biome; feature: soil... | reverse complement strand
TGAGCGACTACTTACATTAGGCGAATATAAAATAGAATTACATAGGCTAATAAAAAGAGTGATTTAATATATGCCGCTTGCTAAAACCAAAAAAGACCGTTCTTCCGAACGGTCTTAAAACTTATCATAATTGGTGCGCCATCGGGGACTCGAACCCAGGGCCCGCTGATTAAGAGTCAGCTGCTCTACCAACTGAGCTAATGGCGCATATATGGTGGCGGTGACTGGAGTCGAACCAGTGACGCTACGGGTATGAACCGTATGCTCTGACCAACTGAGCTACACCGCCCCATGACAACTGCAAACTAAATTATAATACATTTCTCCTGCTTAATCAAGAGTTTTTTTAAGACTTTTCTAAGTTTTTTTGGGAAGTCTTGTTGAACTGTAAAACAAAGGGATAGTTCAATCATCTGAACCACCCCTTTTAAAAATCAGAAGTGGGTTAAGCGCCCTCCTCCTCTTCCCCCTCGTTTTGAATCTAAACTTTTTTTCAAGTCTGACTGGCGTTCATCCGAATCCTTTAAAAATTTAGCTAACTTATCCTCAAATGATTGCGTGTTTTGCCGACTTGGCTTGGGTTGAGCCTGCCTGATCGAAAGACCAATTTTTCCATCTTGCATCGATAGAATCTTTACTTTAACAAGATCATTGAGTTGTACAAATTCCTTAATATCCTTAACATAGACATCTGCCACCTCGGAAATATGAACCAATCCTGTAGTTCCTGGAGAAAGCTCAACAAAAGCGCCGAAATTGGTGATCCCAGTAATCTTTCCTTCTACAACCTGGCCCACCACAAAAGACATACTCAGTTTTTTCCTCCCCTTTAAAATAACGATTTCTTATAAGTTAATATATTATATTATATCCTAGTAAAAAATGTGTTGTCAAGTTGTACAAAGAAATATTGCGCTAATCCACATCTTTCATTGATAGGGAAATTCTCTTTCTTTCCGCTTCAATACTAAGCACACGCACCTTAACACTTTGTCCCACGGAAACTACTTCCATTGGATTCCGAACAAACTTCTCTGACAACTGGGAAATATGGACTAAACCATCTTGTTCCACACCAATATCGATAAAAGCTCCAAAATCAACTACATTTCTAACCACTCCGTTAAGGATCATATCGGGTTTTAAATCATCCATGGTTTTAACGTCTCTCCGGAAAACAGGCCCCGGCATCTCTTCTCTTGGATCTCTTCCCGGACGACAAAGTCCTTCCACTATATCTTTAAGAGTGGGAAGACCCGTTTTTAAGTGTAACGCTGTTTCTTCCAGGTTAAGAGTCTTTAACTTTTTTCTAATCTCCTCTAGTTGGAGAGGGGTCTTTAAATCATTACTGTTATATCCTAAAGAAGCTAAAAGTTCTTCGGCTATATGATAAGATTCCGGATGGATACCGGTATTCTCTAAACTATATTCTCCTTCCGGTAAGCGAAGGAAACCAGCCGACTGCGTATAAGTATGATTCCCTAACCTTTTTACTTTTAGAAGTTCTTCCCTTCGTTTAAAAGGACCGTTATTCTCTCGATGGGTCACAATTGAGCGGGCAAGCGATGGACCAATCCCGGCAACGTTTTGTAATAAAGAAGCGGAGGCTGTGTTTAAATCTACTCCTACATAGTTTACACAGGATTCAATCACCCCTGTGAGCGTTTGGTCAAGGTTGTTCTGGTTAACATCATGTTGATATTGTCCAACCCCAATCGCCTTGGGTTCAATCTTTACTAGTTCAGCCAGGGGATCTTGCAAACGACGAGCTATCGATATTGCTCCCCGCATCGAAACGTCAAAATCAGGTAATTCTTCCCGAGCCAGCTTTGAAGCAGAATATACTGAGGCGCCAGCTTCACTGACTATAGAATAGTAAACCTGCCGGTCTAAATTTAAAAGCACCTGCGCCACTAATTCCTCTGTTTCTCTCCCCGCTGTCCCATTACCGCTGGCAATCAAATCGACGCTATTTTTTCGGATTAAGGAAGTTAAGGTTTGTTTCGCCTTTTCCCACTCGTTTTGTGGAAGATGAGGGAAAATAGTGGTAGCCTCCTTGACGCGACCAATCTCATCAACAACTACCACTTTGCAACCAGTTCTAAATCCAGGGTCAATACCCATTACTATCTTTCCCCGAATAGGCGGTTGTAGCAATAACTGTCTAAGGTTTAGGGCAAAAACTTTAATCGCCTGTTCCTCTCCAGCTTCGGTTAATTTAGTCCGAATTTCTCTTTCAATACTAGGTAAGAGTAAACGGTTGAGACTATCTTCTGTTGCTGTTTTAAGATCATCGGCAAAAATATTTCCTGGGTTAGTAAGCACTAATGCTTGCAATCTTAAGAGAAGTTGGGAGCTTTCAATTTGCAGTCCTGCTTTTAAATAGCCCTCCTTCTCACCACGATTGATCGCCAGGACCCGATGGGGAGGGATCTTTTTTACAGGTTCAGAGTAATTATGGTATTGGCGATACACTGCGGCTTCTGGTGTTTCTTCTTTTAGCTCAGAAGATAAAAGGGCGTTCCCCCATAGATATTCCCGGATAATTTTACGCCAATCAGCATTATCAGAAATTTGTTCCGCAATTATATCTCTGGCGCCAGCGATGGCTTGTTCTGGATCATCAACTCCCAATTCAGGATTGATATATAGTTGAGCGATCAGGCGCCGATCACCAACAGTAAGCTCCTGCTTGATCATGATTTCAGCTAACGGCTCTAATCCTTTTTCCTTAGCAATAGTGGCCCTGGTTCTTCGTTTTGGTCGGAAGGGCCGATAATAATCCTCCACTTCCTGTAGGATCACCGCGCCTTTAATTGCTTCTTCCAGTTCTGGGGTTAGTTTGTCCTGTTCGCCAATGATCCGTAAAACCTCTTCTTTTCTTGCTTCTAGATTTCTTAGATAAGATAGGCGTTCTTCCAAACTCCTCAATTGTTCTTCATCTAGCCCGCCTGTAACTTCTTTCCGATAGCGAGCGATAAAGGGCATGGTATTTCCTTCGTCAAATAATTTAATGGTCCTTTCAACCTGTTCTGGACGGATCTCAAGTTCTAATGCTAGCTGCTGAATGAGGTTCAATGTTTACGCTACATCCTTTCTCCCTAAGTCTATTATCTCTCCGAAACGCTTGCCTCCTTATTTACTTCCTCAGGCGCCAGTGGCACAGACCAGCCAAAATCATCCTTTTGCGCTTCTAAGTTCTCGATTAAACTAAGTTTCTCTCGTAAGAGCATTTCCCCTTCTTTCAAACGGCGGTTATATAAAAACAAACCATAAAGACCAGTAATGATCTGATAAATTAAAGATAATACAAACATTATCAAGAGAAAGGTTAGTAGATTGAATTTAAATCTAAAAGAGCAACTTCTTTCTCTTGAATTTCCTTGCGAAATCCTACCCAGAAAATAACTAGTTACCCTATTCATCCTCCTCTTCCTCCTAAAAATAACCCTGTCTTCGCTTGAACTTTCTTTTAAGCATTTTTAAAAATATTAAAACCGTGGAACGTAAAACCAACCGATAGCAACAGATTCCTGCTAAGATACTAATCCAAAGATAAATACGCAGTTCTCCCCAGTTGGCAAAGAAAATAATGGGGATTATAAACAACATCGAAACCATCCAGAATAAAAAATCCTTAAAATGTTCTTTCCTTTTCTTTGATTTAAATATATTAAATAAATCGTAAAGCAAGCCCCAACCAAGGCCGGTTAAAAGCAGAATAGCAACAGCGCTAAGTTGCCAATCAATACCTTCCACTTTCCCTTTCGCCCTTCCCTCTAGCGTTTCTACTTTAACCTTTATGTCTTTGCCAAATAATTATTCCTATAGAGAGATAAATAAAAAGGTTAAGGGAATTTGAATTGCTCTTAACTGGTTTTATTCAGACGTTTTATCACCCAAAACAGTAAAATAGCCCATAATATTAGAGCAAGAAAAAGTAACCAATGAAAAATCGTTTTACACATCATTTTGAAGTTATAAAGTTCCAGAAAACGTTCTCTGCTATCTGGAGCTAAAAGCCTTCCAATCCGTTGGAGATAGACTCGTGTTTCTCGGTACTTAGGTCTTATTCTTTCTAAATCAACATTGGTGAGTCCAGCATTATAAGCTTCCAGCGCTCTTCCGATTTCGCCTTGATAATAGCTGATTAGATCCTTAAGATATCTAACCCCAGTAGCAATATTTATTTCTATGTTAAAAATACAATCTTTACCATGATCCGGACTCCCTGGTAAATGCCGACCATCACATTTTGAATTAGGGTTGTAATGCTTCCAAACTAGAGGGGTAATCTGCATAAGGCCACAAGCTCCTTTAGAAGAACGAGCAACTGGATTAAAGCTACTCTCCACTTGGATCACTGCCATCACTAACTGGGGGCTAACATTAGAAATGATCGCATTTTCATAGATGATCTCTTGAATCTCTGAACTTACTGGGATAGTCGCTTCAGAAAAAGAGAAATATCCCCCTAATAACCTCTCTAATTGGCTGGCCTTTGTTTCGGTAAAAAAATATAAAGCAGCGATCAAGATAAAAACAATTAACATTAACCAGATGTTGGCATAAATAATTTTTTTGGAACCCTGTGGTCGAACAGCATCTACTAACAGCAAGATCGGGCTGCAGATAATTAGTAACGCCCATCCCAGTATATTTCTTTTCCCCTTGGTGTAGTTGGCTTTTTTTATAATCCGCCCTGGCGCAGGATTAGTAGCACTCAAGGTAACACCCCTTATTGATGTTTAAGGCCGTCATCTAGAGTGAATTCATGGTGAAAACGTGTAATGCCTTCTTGTTTATTTTTCTTCTTAAACTTACATTTTCCTTCCTTGGTTAGCCATTTTAAGGAATTGTGTAATTCAATTATTTAAGATTCAACCACATATCTGATTTCGTGACTATTCGATCTATACCAGGGGAAACGCTACCGCAAGCTTTCACGATTTCCCCTGGTGTCTATAGATGTCGCGAATTTAGACTAATATATTGATAGCCTAATAAAAGATAAACAACTATATATTGTGGCTGAATGGATATCAAAGGTAATTATGCAATTCCCTCAGTTTGGTAAAGAAGGCAACTGAAAGAATATAAAATCCGGATTTCCCGGATTTTACAAAATACTATCAATTATCAAGACTGCTTCTTTCCGTTTTTGTATTTTAGCACTGCCCCCACAAATTCCCGGAAAAACGGCTGCGGTTTATGAGGCCTTGATTTTAATTCTGGATGAAATTGAGTGGCAACAAACCAAGGATGATCCGGAAGCTCAATAATCTCCACCAAGTTCTTATCAACCAATACCCCACTGATGACCATCCCTTTTTCTTTTAACCTGTCTATAAACTTATTGTTCACCTCGTAGCGATGACGATGTCGCTCTTGAATCAATTCCTGATTATAAGCTGCATATGCTTTACTCCCAGTAAGCACACGAATAGATTGCAGCCCTAATCTCATGGTTCCTCCCAGTTTTTCAACGCCTTTCTGGTCTGGTAAAAGATCGATTACTGGAAAGGGTGTATTGTCAGCAAATTCCGTAGAATTAGCATTAGTCAACCCACAAATATTCCTGGCGAATTCAATAATAGCGCACTGCATCCCTAGACAGATCCCAAAATAGGGTACCTTCTTCTCCCGAGCGTATTTAACGGCTGCCAGTTTGCCCTCTATTCCTCTGCTCCCAAAACCACCCGGCACGAGAATCCCATCCATGGCAGAAAGTAGTTGCTTAGCCCCTTCCACTTCTACCTTTTCCGCATCCACCCAGTGAATCTGGACCGCGGTACGATGGGGCACACCTGCATGGTTTAAAGCTTCAACTACACTGAGATAGGCATCGGGAAGGGCCACATACTTACCAACAATCGCAATATCCACCTTGGACTGGGGCTTTTTCATTTTCTCTACAAATTCTCTCCAGGTAACCAGATCACGGTCTCCACAGGTAAGGCAGAGACGTTTAATAATAATATCATCCAATCCCGCTTTCTCAAAATAAAGAGGGACTTCATAAATGGTATCTACATCTTGATTTGAGATCACCGCATTGATTTTAATATCACAGAAGAGCGCTATCTTTGCCTTAAGCTCCTCTGAAATTGGTTTCTCTGAACGACAGACAATAACATCAGGTTGGATACCAATACTTCGAAGCTCTTTGACGCTATGTTGGGTTGGTTTGGTTTTCAACTCGGAAGAAGCAGCGATATAGGGAACCAAGGTCACATGGATATACATAACGTCATCCCGACCAACATCAGTTTTAAATTGTCTAATCGCTTCGAGGAAAGGGAGACTCTCGATATCGCCCACAGTTCCTCCAATTTCCACAATTACTACATCAGCTTGAGTTTCATCCGCAACCCGGTTTATTCGCTCCTTAATCTCATTAGTAATATGGGGAATGACTTGAACTGTTCCTCCTAAGAAATCCCCACGTCGTTCTTTAGAAATCACTGACCAATAAATTTTCCCAGTAGTAACATTATTGTTTTTCGTTAAATTCTCATCAATAAAGCGCTCATAGTGTCCCAAGTCCAAATCGGTCTCAGCTCCGTCGTCAGTCACAAAAACTTCGCCATGCTGATAGGGGCTCATTGTACCAGGATCAATATTTATATATGGATCCAGTTTTAGAATAGTGACTGTAACTCCTCTGCTTTTCAAAAGTCGTCCAATAGATGCTGCAGTAATCCCTTTACCCAAGGAGGAAACTACACCTCCGGTAATAAATATAAATTTAGCCATTCTTCTCCCCCTAGATTTGGTTGTGCTTTATAAGCTTACCTAAATTTCGTCCTCTACAAGCCTATTTTAGTAAATTATCAATATTCTATTCCACATCTTGAACCTCACCTTGTGTAGCGGGAAGATCTGGATATTTAGCCATCAACCCCTGGAATAGTCTGATGCCCACAACCTGCAAGAGACTACCATAGAAAAAGATCACTAAGGGTGTAATCACAGTAAATCCGAGCCCAATTACGAATAAGATCAACTGTACTCCTATTGTGTGTAAAGTATTATCCAGGGTTAGTAAAAAGGTTTTTTTATAAACCCTTTTCCAAGTATTCTCTTGAAACACTATAAAATTGGGTAGGTAAATACTGGCCAACAGTAGAAAGATGAACAGATACAAGAGGATAAATCCAATAAACTTAATTAAAATATTATCTAATACAAAAAAACAGATAATAACATCAACTAGAGTGAAAATAAGCGCTCCCATATAAAGTCCATAAACAGCCGCTGACCGCCGATAAAACTTACGAAACCCGATCCATAACCCTTTAAGTTCAGCATCGTTTTCGATGACTTGATTCATTTGATATAAAAGCCCAGATTGTACAGGTCCTAAAATAAAGGCGGCATATGGTATGGAGAATACCAGTAAGAAAAAGAGCAGATTTAACGGGTTGTCTCTGTTTTCTAAGTATACATGGACAGAATTGTAAAGAAATACGCCAAATGGGATGAAGCTAAAAAACCAAAGCGCGCTAATAAGCATTGAATAGCCGATATGGTTATAAAGATCAATAAACGCATCTTTAAAAATTAATATGATATTACGTTTATCCTTTTTTTCTAGAGTCATCTGCTTTCCCCCCTCAAAAATACTTAAAAGTGATTTTCATTAAAAGAAAGGTCACCTTAAGACAGCGACCTTTCCCAAAGTTTAAGAAACTTTTTGTTCACTTGAGGTTGTTCCGATGTTTCCTTTTTTACTGGATTCTTCTTGCTTTCTTTTTTCATAATCGGGCTTTCTGTGATCGGTGATATAAAAACCAGATCCTTTGAAAATTATCCCAACGTTTCGGCTGATCTGGCGCCGGACCTCTCCCCCACATTGTGGACAGATGGTGAGAGGCGCTTCGGTAATCTTTTGAAAATACTCAAATTGCCCACATTTGGAACAGCAATAATCATAGGTCGGCATTGTCTTCACCTCCGAAAAAATAGTAAAAAGCTTAGCTTCGTAAGTATCTTTAAATGTATTTTTAATTCTTATTGTTTAACAACCTACATTTTTATAATATAAGGCAAATGTTCTTAGTTGTCAAGAACTAACGCCCATCAAACCCATTTGTTTAATAGCAAAAAATGGAGTCTTTTTAAGACTGGTTTGCTGCGTTATCTAGCAAAGAAGGAAACGCCAAAAAACCAGGCTAAATGGTATCGAGCCTGGTTTTTTCCCTCCTATTTATTAAGAGAGCGTATTTATAACCCCTAAGTCCAGCGGAGGATTTGAATTCCTTTGTTTTACCATAGAATCAATTATAAAGTAAATCTAAGAGTTAAAGAGATCTATACGATAAAAATCTGTAAATAATTCTAAAATCCTACCAACGTCGTCTTCGAAATACCGTTTCATTTTATGAAACGGTATTTCGATATATTGATTTTTTTATTCTAATATTTTAACTATTCATTACCAATAATTTTTGTTAAGAAAAAAGCGGCCTTCGGCGCTATTTTAAATTAGTTTATTTGGTGACCATGGCTTTTTAGGAATCAGTAACTTTTCCCCAACGACAACACTTTCTGCTGTTAACTGGTTTTCTTGAGTTATTGATTCCATTGTGGTGTTGTACCGCCTGGCAATTTTCCATAAAGTATCTCCTGGCTGCACCAGATAAAATAACATACTTGGTTTAGGTCCATCGAGAGGGCTAATTAAGGCGCTATCCGTTACCAAGGCAAGCGTCTTAGTCTGGGTAATTTTTATTCTTGTCTTAAGGTCCAGAAATAATTTAATCGTTCTTTCATCAATTTGCTCTACTTTTAGGTGATTGGTGTTTAGATAGACCCTTGCTTTCATTCCTTCTTCTACTCCAGGCATTTCCAGATAATCTCCGAAAGTAATCGGTTCTATTTCTCCTTGACCCCAAAAAGCAGTTGCCAGTAGTGGCGCCTCTTCATCTGTATCTACCTGATAAACTAAAGCAAACTGAGTCTCACCTGCCATAAATATTTGACCATCTTCTAGTTGGCAATTTAATTTAGGTTCAGTAATTGAAGCCAATAAGACCCGTCTGATATTTTTCATTTCAGATGGAAGAGAAAGCGTTTTTTCCACAGCAATAACTCTCTCGCTCTCTTCAACTACTTCTATCAGTTCACTGATTTCACGCAGTACATCTACAATCTCATCCTTACCTGGACTTACCTCGACAACCGCCTTTACTGGCTTTGCTCTAAATAGTTCTACTTTCGCGCCAATTGTAGCCTGTAAACGACAGTTTTCTGGATGCGAGGAGTAGATCTGAACTCCCTCGATCCAAATTTCGTGGTTTATTGAGAGTCCATTAGAAGTATGCGGAACATCCACGGTTATTTGAAAAGGTATCGACCCACCATTATCTTCTATCCATTTCTGGACTTCAACCCCACCTTCCTGCCCTTCTTCAGTTAAGACCAGATACACTAAGTAGACCTCAAGTTTACCTTCAATGTTCACTCGATCTTTTACCAAGGTAGCCGTTGAATTTACCGGTATCACCTGATAACTGAGAATTCTAGCTACTGGTGGTTTAGGATAGGAAATTGAGAATTGGTTACTAATCTCTCGATTAGTATACGTTAAAAGCACTGGTTCTTCGCTAACCATTTGTTCCACTAGAGTATTGAGCTTCGCCTCAGATTCAATCCCTTTCACAAAATCAACTTGATAATTTTTTCGAGCTCGTAGTTTAACCTCTAACTCTAATTGATACTTTATTGTTCGCGCCGTTTCCGGTTGTAAACAGATTTTTGTTAAACGTGTCTGCCAATCCCAATCCGCCACAAACCCAGGAAGCTCAATTTCTCCTTTAAAAGCAGCTCCATCCGCTCCTTTTCGGATCAAACCATGTTCGGGGGCCCGATCTAAAACTTCTTTTCCCCGATAAAGCAGATGCGCCTCAACTATCCCGCTTAAAAACAATTTGTTACCAACAATCTCTCCTTTTACTTCCGAGAGATATCCTTGGTAGAAGAGGATCTGCTCCATATCCGGATCTTCTTCTGGGATAAAAAGCTCTCCCTCTACCTTAAGATATTTGCTACTTTCAAACAAGATTTTTTCCATGGTCAGCTGATCATAAAGGCATGTTACCAAAATTTTCTCCCTCCTTGTTAATTACTAGCGTTCAACACGCCTATTAGGCCTTACCCTCCTATATAAGGCCATCTGTTTACGATCTTCTAATTTAATAGTTATGCTAAACCTTGTTTGTTAATAACCATTTTTCGGGGGTTGGCCAAGAAATATCTGTTGCTTTCTTCCTGCAAAGTTTCAACCCAATCTTGAATTCCAGTAAAAAGAACCCCTCGTAGATTAAAGCCATCAACTCTATTAAGAATACCTCTAATCGTTCGGCGATCCGGGAGCAAAACTTCTCTTTCTTTTTCTTTAGTTTTATACCGGTAATGAAGCCATCCAGTCTCCCCGAGTCTTCGAGGATTACCTATCTTATTAAGATGTACAACCTTACTCTCTCTCGCAGAGAGAAATCGTTCTTCTCCCTCTTGGTTATTCTCTCTTCCCCTAAGATCAAAGTGGAGTAGTAGTCGGGTACAGGGATAATTAAGTAATATTTTCCTTATTTCCCTGCTCCAGTCTGTCATCGTCTTCCAAATTTGTGGGGAGATAATTAAACAATCTGCTTCATTAGCTCGCGGAAAAAGTAAGTTTTTCTCGTGTGTCCACCATATAATCTCAACCTCATTTTCGCATCGCAACCATTGTAAAACCTTTTTAAGCAGCCTCGGAGTGGTTTTCCCCGTCATATCTAATACTAAGGAGCGACACGATGGGAATCGCCTTTCTTTTTTTGTTAAAACCTCTAACTCTTCCAACTTAACATGAAGGAGATCCTGCCCCAAAGAAGCTGGGAAATAGGAGTTAATACTGTTTGTCTCCCCCTCTTGAGAAACTCCTAAAATTATGTCTCTCTTTTCAATTAGAGCTTTTCGTTCAAAATCCACTTTCCGTAGTCTCTTCCTAGATTCCGGATCCTTAATGGCTTGTATACCTACGCCGTATTTTGCGGCGATTGTCGATAAAGTTTCTCCGGTTCTAGGTTCATAAACTAACCGATTATGGATGTTAGACTCTGCCAACATCTTGCTCGTATCTGGACCGGTAACCCCATCGACCGGAAGCTGATAGGATTTTTGAAAAGCTTTTACTGCCTCAATAGTTAAAAGATCGTAACATCCTAATTGTTCTCCATCGTAAATTCCTAGTTTAGAGAGAAGAGCTTGTAAATACTGAACGTCTTGACCTTTGCTACCGAGCGTTAAGATCCGTTTACCAAATGGTAACTCATCTGCCCAGAAGAACGCCAAGCGAGACATTTTCCCCCAGCTCCTTACTACTAATTAGTTTCTTCCTTCTTATTGTTAAAGTTTGAGGACGAAACAATTACATGTTATGAGCAACTACGAAGTAAGGTGACAATAGCTTTTTGACGCTAAATCTTCCTTGACAGTAGCTTAGCCTTTAGTTAAAATAGGAGAAATACTCTGTGGAAGGGGGCTTTCACTTCATGTCAAGAGTTTATTTTTATGACACTACTCTCCGCGATGGGTCGCAGGGAGAGGGGGTTATTTTTTCGGTAGAAGATAAAATAAGAATTGCTAAAAAACTGGACTTGCTGGGGATTGATTACATCGAAGGCGGCTGGCCTGGCTCTAACCCCAAAGATCTTGAGTTTTTCCGGAAGATTAACACCGTCAAGTTTAACCATGCTAAACTCGCGGCCTTTGGTAGTACCAGACGACCGGGAAATCAAACGGATCAAGACCCTGTTTTACTGAATCTACTCGCTGTAAATACACCTGTGGTAGCCATCTTCGGCAAAAGTTGGGGGTTCCATGTTGAGGAAGTGCTACGCGTCCCTTTAGCGGAAAATCTCGTAATTATTGAAGATTCGGTCCGTTTTTTGAAGAGTCATGATAAAGAAGTTGTCTATGATGCAGAACACTTTTTTGATGGATATAAGGATAATCCCTCCTATGCTTTAGAAACTCTAAAAGCTGCCCTCCGTGGCGGCGCCGACTCTCTGGTGCTTTGTGACACCAATGGTGGGACTTTACCTTTAGAATTTATCGAAATCTTTCAAGCTATCCGTAAAGAGTTCTCCTCTCCCCTGGGTGTTCATATTCATAACGACGGGGGAATGGCTACGGCGATCTCGATCATTGCCGCTCAGCAAGGAGCAACCCAGATCCAAGGAACCTTTAATGGTTATGGGGAACGGTGTGGGAATGCTAACTTTAATACAATTATTCCTTCCCTTCTTCTCAAATTAGGTTTTGATGCTCCCGTTAAACAAAACCTCACGATGCTAACGGAGACGTCCCGTTTAATATCGGAACTTTCTAATTTACCCCATGATGAAAGACAACCGTATGTGGGGTCTTCGGCTTTTGCTCATAAAGCTGGTATGCATATCGATGCGATCAAAAAAAATTCAGGCACCTTTGAACATATTGATCCTTCTTCTGTTGGCAATCGCCGCCGTTTTCTCCTTTCCGAGCAAGCGGGACGAAGCACCATTCTCCTTAAAGCACAGGACTTGATCCCTGATTTAACAAAAGATGACCCGCGCGTTCAAGAACTAACAGATAAGCTGAAACTTCTTGAACACCTGGGTTATCAGTTTGAAGCTGCCGAAGCTTCCTTTGAATTGTTGATTAAAAAAGCCTTTAACCTTTACAACAAGACCTTTTCGCTAGGTGGTTTTAGAATAATTGTGGAAAAAAAGGGAGATGAACCTGTTTTTTCTGAAGCTACGATTAAAGTAACGGTTGATGGGGAAGAAGAACTAACAACCGCTGAAGGAGATGGACCTGTTAATGCCCTGGATTGCGCGATCAGAAAAGCGTTACGCCGCTTTTATCCCCAAATTACTACTTTTCAATTGACGGATTATAAAGTACGCGTTTTAGAAGAAAATCGAGGTACTGAGGCGGTGGTTCGCGTCTTAATCCAGACGACTGATGGGCGCCATAGCTGGGGGACAGTGGGCGCTTCTGCCAATATAATCGAAGCTAGCTGGCAGGCTTTAGCGGACAGTATCCAATATGGAATCCACAAATCTAGTATTAAAGGGCAACAACCTTGTCCAGAAGAAAACAGCTGATCACTTTTCAGCTGTTTTCTTCTGTTTCGATCCTCTTTAATTCCTCCAGTAGCGCCTGAGCGTTTTTGTTATCAGGATTTATTTTTAAAACCTGCTCAATTTCTCTAATCGCCTCTTGGATCCGGTTCTGCCGATAGTAGACTGCTCCTAAGATATAATGAAATCCTTCAATCTTTTCATTTAAAGCGATCCCTTTTAAACAATCCTCCTCCGCTCCGTTGATCTCCCCAGAATTATACCGGTTAAACCCCCGATAGAGGTAAGCTTTGAGGAGTTGATTTTTTGTTTCTCGTCTACCTCTATCCAAGTCCTGACTCTTTTCAAGATAAAGTACCGCTTCATCCAGTTCATCTTTATCCAAGGCCCTATAGCCTTGTTCTAAATATACCCCAGCCAGCATTTTTTGGGTCATCTTGAATCTTGGATTCAGTGTATAGCTTTGCTCTAGTTTTTCGCGCGCCAGAGTCTCATCTCCCCGCTCTAAGGCGATCCTTCCTTCTTCAAGAGAAAGATGCCAGTTGTTTTGTGGAGGGGTGAGCGCAGTCTTCGTGGAAAAAGTCAGTACAACAAGAAGAATCACCATCCAAACCCATCTATTAGGGATAGTATCATTTTCCCCTAAGCCTACCGTATAAGCGCTAAGCAGCCCTCCGACTAGTCCCCCTAGATGTCCAGTATAATCGATCCCGGGAATGATAAACCCCAGCATCAGGTTAATCCCTAACATAATCCAAAGGTTCCTTCCAAAAAGCTTCTTTGCGGTAAAAGGTTTTCTAATACTAAAGTACACTAGCCCTCCAAGCAATCCAAAAATTGCTCCGGAAGCCCCCACCGAAATTGTGTCTGCCCGAAAAAGCGCGCTTGCTACGGAGCCGAATATTCCTGACAGGAGATAAATCCAGAAAAAACGTACTTTCCCAAATAGCCTTTCGACTAGGGTCCCTAATTGAAGAAGAGCAATTGAGTTAAAAAGAAAATGTTCCCATCCGGCATGGAGAAGAAGAGGAGTAAGCAAACGCCAATATTCTCCCATCCAGATTCGTGGGTTGTATTTAGCGCCAAGCCGGATAAGAACTCCTATTTTATTACTACCACCTAGTATTATTTCTACTAAAAATACTGCTAAATTGAGCATCAGTAAAAAATAGGTTAACCATGGTTGAGGGTACAAGCGCACCTCCTCTTTGGCTTTTGTTCTCTCTTGCTCCCTGAGCAACTGTAGATGCCTTGAAGCTAAAAACACAACCTTGTCCTCAATCTCCCATCGAAAATGGGGTTTTCTAATTACGAGTTTGTTCCCTACTTCTTCCCAGATAACCTCTACCCATGGTGTTTCCGCTATATAATCCAAAGTCGTTTTTTCTACCCGATCCTCGCCATGAGAAAAGATTATTATACCTACAACGATCGGAAAGCGTGGACTCCTTTTCGTTAAAACAGCCTGAATAATAAAACTTCTCCACTCTTCCGCCAGCTGTAAACTGTTCCCAATAATGATTAACTTTTGTTTAAAGGGTTCCTCTTTTTGAAGAAGCAGAAAGTTCTCTTTCGTCGGCAGGTTCTCTTCCTGATAACCCAAAGCAGATAATCTAGAGATGATAATCCTTATCTCTTCAGCATTCATCTCAAAACACCTTCTCTCGCTTTGAGTTATTTCGTTATTCGGTTGACGATCCCTTTTCCTTTCCCATTTTACAAGTTTTAAAGTTCAATAAAAAAAGCCGGAATCCGGCTTTTTACTCAAACTGTACTGTCTTTATTTGTAGATCCTCAAATTCCTGGAGTTGATTTGTTAAGCCCTGAACGGCCGCTTCTTCCTGCATAATGAGGATAATTAAGCCGTTTTTCTTATCTGAACTGGGAACCCCAAAACGACTAATAATATCACTTCCATATTCGGTGATTATTTGCTGAACATCAGGGGCTAAATCAGATCGGTTGTTAACCAACATTCCTACGACAAAAGTTTTTTCTCTAAGTTCCTTCCCTTCTTTGCTTTTTAAGACAGGCACCACCTTTCTACTGAACGCATAATCTAAAGTAAAATTAGGGCAAGGGGGAACCATCATGTCCACTCATGAAGTTAATAAAGATTTTCCGAAAAAACGTATTTATAAAAGGCGCGGCCCAAGTCAGAATAGGCAGCAAGCCCAGACGCAACCAAGCGGTTTGCCGCCGGAGGATCTTACTGCCTTCCAAGAATTGATACCTAAGCTAAGTCCTAAAGGGCAAGAAATTATCTCTCTTTTGGTTAGAATTTTTAATGAAAAAGGCGAAATAAACCCTAATCAGTTATTACAGATGGTAAACCAATATACTGGCCAAGAAAAAAGTGGTCCACAAAAGAACTTTCAAAGCCACAACCTATCTCCATTACTAAGTATGTTACCGCTTTTAACCTCCTCCCTTGGCAATCAGAGCATTAACCCGACCGTCTTGGCCAGTTTACTAAGTATGCTGGCGGCTAATCGTCCACGGGATTAGGTTTTAACCCCGGGTGAAACCCGGGGCGGAATTTTGTTCGGCCCAGCTGATCGTGGGCTTATTTACCTTAAGTTAAAACGTCTTTTCTCCTTACTGTTCCATCTGTTTCGCTAGAAAACCAGCAGCGGTTTCAGCAACTTTAATCTCTAAATCACCCATCGTGACGCCTGGTTCCTTGGAAGTTAGAATCACCGCGCCTATCGGATCCCCTTCCGCAATGATGGGAGCAATAACTTGCGCCGTAAACTTGCATTCCCCATCCTCTTCCAATGTGGGACAAGTTTCGCAGTATTTATGATCTCCTGGGGTTGGCATTAAGATAACCTTACGATCTTCAATTGCATTCTCCACTGCTCTGGAGATTGGCTTATCAATAAACTCCTTTTTTGCCGCTCCAGCCACGGCAATCACCATATCCCGATCGGCAATTAATGAAATGTGTCCGGTTGATTCATATAATGAATCAGCGTATTCTTTGGCAAAGTCTCCAAGTTCACCGATGGGGGAATACTTTTTAAGTATTACTTCTCCTTCTCGATCAACAAAGATTTCAAGGGGATCCCCCTCCCTTATCCGGAGGGTCCTGCGAATTTCCTTGGGAATAACTACTCGGCCAAGGTCATCTATTCGCCGGACAATACCAGTTGCCTTCATCCTTTTTCCCTCCTTCTCCTGAATCCTCCATCCACCATCGTTGTTTTGTAATCGTTGGCTGTTCTCAGAGCTAAAACCCCTCTTTCGTTGTTCAGGATTTTTCACTGTTTACTGATATTATATACCTTGATTAGCAGGAATATTCATTTAGACAATTCCCTTGAGTATGGTTAGATGAGAGGTTGACATGTTTAGATTTCCCTGCCAATCAGTGAATATACTCTCTAAATAGAATTTTTTTCACCCAACAAATAGAGGAGGGAATCTTTTATTAACTTCCACAGCTCCGCCGAAGATTGTCTCGTTGTACGCCACCTGATGATCTGCTGTCTCCCCGGCTGAAACCTGACTTGACCGCGGCACTTTATCAGTAAGGCGGCAATACGCTCTGCATCCTGAGCTAATCCCGGCAGAAAACGGGCTACTATCTCTCCACGTTCAGTAGAAACCGAGTTTATTCCCAGTTGTTTGGCAAGAACTTTAAACCTGGCTATTTCAATCAAGTTCCGAACCTCTTCAGGTAGATCTCCAAAACGATCTTCAATCTCTGCTTCCACCTCATCAGCTTCAGCTAAACTCGTAATGGCGGCAATTTTTTTATAAATCTCGACCTTTTGCGCAGGATCATCAATATAATGCCCAGAAATATAGGCATCCATTTCTACCTCAATAGTGGGATCAGGTGTATCGGGTTTTTTCTCCCCTCGCCGTTCTTTGATTGCTTCTTCTAAAAGCCGACAATAAAGATCAAAGCCAATCGCGGCAATATGACCGTGCTGTTCCGCCCCTAACAGATTTCCCGCCCCTCTGATCTCCAGATCACGTAAAGCAATTTTAAATCCTGAGCCGAGATCAGTAAAATCCCTAATCGCAGATAAGCGTTTTTCAGCTACTTCTCCGAGGAGTTTATCTTTTCTATAGGTAAAATAAGCGTAGGCTACCCGATTACTACGACCTACTCTCCCACGTAATTGGTATAACTGGGAAAGCCCAAGATGATCCGCGTCATATACAATCAAGGTATTAACATTAGAGATGTCAAGGCCATTCTCAATAATCGTAGTACAGATTAGAAGATCGCTTGAACCTTCATAAAAGCTAAGCATTACCTCTTCCAAGGTATCTTCATTCATCTGCCCGTGGGCAATTTCAATCCGGGCTTCTGGAATTAGTTGTTGAAGATAACTGGCCATCCGTTCGATTGATTTAACCCGATTATAAACAAAGAAGACTTGGCCACCACGGTCCAATTCTCTTCTAATTGCCTCGGCGACTACTTCCTCATTAAATTCAATCACATAGGTTTTGACCGGAAACCGATCCTCCGGCGGAGTCTCAATCACACTCATATCCCTAATTCCAATCAACGACATATGCAAGGTGCGTGGGATTGGCGTGGCCGTCAGAGTCAAAGCATCAACATTTTTTTTGAGTTCTTTTAATCTTTCTTTATGAATGACGCCGAATTTCTGTTCTTCATCAACTATTAAAAGTCCGAGATCTTTAAAAGACACATCTTTTGACAGGAGACGATGGGTCCCGATTACTAAATCAATAGTACCGTTTTTTAAACCCTTAACCAACTTCTCCTGCTCGGCTGCAGATTGGAAACGGCTTAAAACACCAATATTTATGGGGTAACCACTAAAACGCTGATTAAAGGTCTGAAAATGCTGTTGCGCTAGAATAGTAGTGGGGACTAAAACCGCCACCTGTTTCCCCTCGGTTACCGCTTTAAAAGCAGCCCGCATGGCCACTTCGGTCTTACCGTACCCCACGTCTCCACAGAGCAGGCGATCCATCGGCCGACCTGATTCCATATCCTTTTTAATCTCAGTAGTTGCCCGGATCTGATCTGGGGTCTCCTCATAAACAAAAGCTTCTTCAAATTCTTTTTGCCAGATCGTATCTGGTGGGAAAACATATCCTTTAGCGGTAAAACGATCGGCATATAGCGCTAGAAGTTGATCAGCCATCTCCTTAATGGACTCTTGAACCCGATTTTTAACTTTTTGCCAGTCTCCGCCACCTAGACGGTTAATTTTGGGAGGGGTTTCCTCGATCCCAACATACTTCTGAATCAGAGCAACCTGATCGGTAGGGACAAAGAGCCGATCTTGATCCGCATATTCAATCTCAAGATAATCCCGGCTTGAGCCTCCTATTTCTAGCTTTTTTATACCCAGATATCTACCAATTCCATGATTAAGATGGACAACATAATCCCCATCCCTTAATTCGCCGATATCAGAAAGTCTAATGCCTTCTTTACCAAAACGAGCTTTTACCTTTTTCTTATGACGAACCCGACCGTAAATCTCCGTTTCCATTAGGATCAGCAACTTGTCTAACGGCAATTCCAGCCCACTTGATAGGGACTGTGGCGCTAAATAAATCATTCCTGGCGCCAGTTGGCTATTTTCTCGAAAGGTGCTGGTAAGAAGCCCTTCTTCTTTAAAAGCCGCTTGTAAAGTTCTCCGCTGTTCTTCTCCAGAAATACCAATCACGACCACCCATTGCGTCTCTATTCTAGTTCGCAATTCTTTAACCAATCGGTTAAACTGACCAGAAAATTCCGGCGCTAACCGCATCGGAAAAGTCAAATTGTCATGAAGAGAAGTTCCTTTAATTGTTCTATTTAAAGCAGAAAGTTGAAGAGCAGAATGTTTAGCAAGGGTTAATTGTAGTTCGGGAAAAGTCATATAAAGTCCGGTCTCTTCCGGTAGGATTAATCCTCTCTCTAAAAATCCTCCAAACATACGCGCATTTTCTTCTTCTAAGGCACGGAAGTATTCACTACCTCTCACTGGTTCATCAAGAATGAGCAGAGCATCGCTCATATATGTCCAAAGAGGAACCAAATCATTACAGATTAAAGGTAAAAAGCGATCAATCCCAGGGAACACGAGCCGGTTTTCTATTTTTTCAAGTAATTCTTCAAAGCGCTTTTGAAGAAAAGAGGCAGATTCATGGGCATGTTGATCATCTTTTAAACCTAATAATCTAGTAGTTTGGCGCTGAAGAAGGTCTTTAATCCTGTCTTTCGCTGCCTTAAATTCTTCAAAAGTCCATAAACCCTCTCTGGCCGGAAGAATTCGAGCCTCTTTCATTTTTGAAACAGATTTTTGCGTTTCAAAATCAAAACTGCGAATAGAATCTATTTCATCACCAAAGAATTCTATACGTAAAGGCTCTTGACGATCCGGAGGGTAGAGGTCGATGATATCTCCTCTCACTGCAAATTCCCCGGGGGCCTCCACCTTTTGCGCCCTTCCATAGCCCATCATCACTAGCTTGTTAAGAAACTCATCTCTTCCAACCTCTTCGCCAACAGCAATCTTAATCATAAAACCCTTAAGCGCCTGAGGCGATATGACTTTTCTGCCCAGCGCTGGCCAAGAGGTAATCACTACTTGTCTCCGATTTTTCATTAAATTACTAAGGACTGAAAGTCGTTCCCCCGCCACGTCCTTTTCATAAGCTTCTTCATGGGCTAAAAGGTCATATGCCGGAAAAACTAAGATTGACTTCTCCTCAAGAATCAAGCCTAGATCTAATGCTAAACGTTCGGCTTCTGAAGGGGTGCTAGTTACTACTAGCATCTGTTGGTCAATCTCTCTCCAAAGAGTGGCCAGGAGAAAAGAGCGTTGTACGCCACTTATCCCTTGAACCAGGGCTGTTCCTTTCTGCTGATTTAAAATCCGAAGAAGAGTTTTGGTTTCTGTCCAATTATAAAGCGGTTTTACCAGTTTACCGAACAAACGATTACCCCCTAAATAACATAAAAATACAAGTCATGAGGGTTCAACTGCAGACCACTAGATGTTGCATCCTAACATGATGTCTTTTTATCCCTTGTAAGAAATTGCATAACACTCACATTTTGTAAAAGCCAATTCAAAATTGATAATGAATTTTAATTCGACGTTGATCCTCAAAATCAGAGTATTACCATTATTATAAATTTACCAAGCAACCAACTTGACCTCGCTAGATGTAATTATTATATGCAATAGATCAGCATTAGACGCCCTACCCAGAAAACGCCTCCGAGGCTTGTCGACTCACCTGGCCTCATTTTCATCCTACAGGACGGTCGGTCGATTCATCCGCCTTCGATCTTAATCACTTTGTGATATTTAGGAAGCCGGCGTAAGCGACTCAAACCTGTATGAACAACCAATTATAGCGCCTCTGGAGCTTGTCGACTCACCCGGCTTAGATTTTCATCATTTCATGTGCGCGGGCGGTAGCCAGCGTGAGCGACTACCTAATTGATCGTTAGTACATAGTCTGTAACATAATTACCTTTGCTTTTTCTCGATCCGTAAGGAGGGAACTAGACCATTGTATACACTCATCGCTTTTTCTGTTCCCTCTTCCACCCAAGTCATAATAGCGCGAGCTGCCCGTAAGGTTATTTCAGGAAGTAGTTTTTCTTCTTCTGTGCTAAATTTACCTAATACATATTCGGTCATTTCTACCCCTATGGGGGGAGCGCCTATCCCTACTCTTACTCTGGGAAGGGCCTTACCAGTCTGCGCGATAATCGAAGCAAGCCCTCTATGCCCACCAGAGCTTCCTTTAGGTTTTAACTTTATACTACCAAAGGGAAGAGCAACATCATCAGATATTATTATTACCCTGTCCAGTGGAAGGTGATACCTCTCTAACAAAATCTTCACTGCTTCTCCACTAAGATTCATATAAGTTAAAGGTTTTGCTATTAGAATCTGATAATCTCCTTCTTGAATAACCCCTCCAGTAAACTTTTTTTCCTTCTGCTTAAACCGGACCTTATACAACTGGGCTAAATGATCCAATACCAAAAACCCGGCATTGTGCCGGGTTAATATATATTTAGCGCCAGGGTTACCCAAACCAACGACCAGATAATCTATCCGACCCATTTTATTACACCAATAAAACCAGTCTATTCATCCAGCCCAGAGGG
>ENA-UOOR01002100-UOOR01002100.1-fermentation-metagenome-genome-assembly--contig:-NODE-2100-length-21244-cov-3.250791_pt1 | contig 21244 bp, 21 predicted proteins | sample MGYA00245780_ERZ724029 | MGnify/ENA primary metagenome ERZ724029 (study PRJEB28704, sample SAMN03018315) | fermentation metagenome | biome: anthropogenic terrestrial biome; feature: soil; material... | reverse complement strand
CAACAGTCATTGCGTCCGACTTGGGCGGAGATCAATCTTGATAATGTAGTTCATAATGTGCAAGCAATCAAACAATGCTTAGCTACTAGTTGTGAAATCATTGCGGTGGTCAAGGCTGATGCTTATGGGCATGGCGCGACGCAGATAGCCCAAGCAGCCCTCAAGGCTGGGGCAACTCGTCTGGCTGTCAGTATCTTGGATGAAGCTTCTGAGTTGCGTCAGGCAGGCATTACAGCCCCTATCCTAGTCTTAGGGTATACGCCCTCTGAGCAGGGCGGGTTAGCTGCTCGTCTTTGTGTTAGTTTGGCAGTATATGAGCGACAAAACGCTTGGGGACTAGTGCAAGCTGCTGAAGCTATTGGCGAAATTTTGCCAGTACATCTTAAGGTAGACACCGGTATGGGGCGTCTTGGGGTGTTACCAGATGAAGTTGTTGCATTTGCTAGTTTCTTGCGAGGTTTACCGGGCTGCGCGTTGGAAGGAGTCTTTAGTCATCTGGCTAAAGCAGACGAGGATGACATCCGCCCTACACTGCTCCAGTTGCAGCGTTTTGAACTCGCCTTAGCTAGGTTGCAGCAGGCTGGGATAGCTATCCCTTTGGTGCATATAGCCAATAGTGCAGCTGCTATGCGCTTCCCAGCAAGTCACTTTAGTGCTGTACGATTAGGGTTAGCGATGTATGGTTTCTACCCACATCCAACTCTTAAGGATCAAGGTTTTGACTTGCGCCCAGTGATGAGCCTGAAAACAAAGGTAGCTCACACCAAGTGGCTGCCTGCCGGAAGCCCAATTAGCTATGGAGGTCGCTATATAACGCGGCAACCGTCTTTCATTGTTACTTTACCATTTGGCTATGCAGACGGTTTCCAGCGTTCCTTGAGTGGTAAAGCGGCTGTCTTACTGCGGGGGCACAAGATTCCCCTAGTGGGAACTATTTGTATGGACCAATGCATGGCAGATGCCACTTCTGTGCCCGAGGCTAGGGTAGGTGACGAGGTGGTTATTTGGGGCCAAGACCAAGGCCTATCAATAGCTGCAGATGATGTTGCCAGAAGTGCTGGTACTATTGTGAATGAGGTAACTGCTTTGGTCAGTAAGCGTGTACCTAGGCTATATTCATACCAGGGTAGAACAGTAGCGGTACGTACGCTGCTTCCCCCAACCGACATCATTGGGTCGTTAGTTTCGGACCGCCTTAAGCAATCCTAACGCAAGTACGCAAACCTTGCATAAACTAGGGCTTGCGTTGACACAATTATAGAGTGGTGTATATAATCTAGTATAGCTAACCGTAGGTATGACCCGGATAACTTGGGGGTGTTCGCTTGACACAAACAAGAAGAATTATGATCAGCTTGCCTGATTCTCTGTTAGCGGAGGTTGACGGGATCGTCGCTCTTGAGAATCGTAACCGAAGTGAACTGATACGCGAGGCGATGCATATGTATCTACAAGAGATCAAGCGGCGACAGATTAGGGAGCAGCTAAAACAAGGATACTTGGAAATGGCTCGTACTAATCTGGCTTTGGCCGAGGAAGCTCTACCAGCAGAAAATGAGGCAGAGAGATACTGGCAACGCGTACCAATGGGTGTGAAAGAAGTTTGAGTATCAAACGTGGCGATGTCTTCTTTGCCGATTTGAATCCCGTCGTTGGGTCGGAACAAGGAGGCATGCGGCCGGTTCTTGTAGTGCAAAACGATGTTGGTAATAAGTATAGCCCGACGGTGATTGTAGCCGCTATAACCTCACAGATTGAGAAAGGGAAGTTACCAACTCACGTTGAAGTGAGCGCTGACGAAAGCAGTCTAGAGAAAGATTCGGTAATACTCTTAGAGCAGATACGTACGATTGACAAACAACGCTTGGCCCAAAAAGTAGCGCATCTAGAATTTGAGATAATGGAGCGCGTTAATGAAGCTCTCGAAATAAGCCTAGGGCTAATTCCCTTTTAAGAGGACCTATAATTGGGGTCCTCTTCTATTTCATGAGGATGTATTTTAATTAGCAGAGATGATCATTGCGCTGTCCAAGAGAATCGCGATGGCTGCGCAGGAAATACAAAACATCTGCCGAATTACCAAATGGACTAGTGTAGGCTGAGGGTCCTCTGCTTTACGCTTGAACAAAAGGAGGTATAAGCATGTATTTGGCAAAATTCCCGCGTGTTGAACTAGCTACTTTACCGACGGCATTACAGCCGGCACCAAGGTTTTCTAAAGCGTTGGGTGGTAAAGTAAATATTTGGATCAAACGCGATGACAACAGTGGCTTAACTCTCGGTGGTAATAAGGCCCGTAAACTGGAGTTTCTGTTAGCAGATGCACTGCGTCAAGGTTGCGACACTCTGATTACGACTGGTGGACCTCAAAGTAATCATTGCCGTATGACAGCGGGTGCGGCTGCCAAAGTGGGTATGCAGTGCCATTTGGTGTTTTCTAGTAGTAGCTTCGACCTTAGACAGGGTAACTTATTGGTAGATGAACTGCTGGGTGCGCAATTACATTGGTGCGATCCGGCAGAAGTTGACGATATTAACAAAGAAATGTCGAAACTAGCTAACGAATTGCAGGCGCAGGGGCGTCGCCCCTACATCATCCCCTTGGGAGGTTCTAACTCACTCGGTGCTATGGGCTATGTCTACGCCGTGCGTGAGTTTCTACAACAGGCTGATGCCTTAGGGCTCCAGTTTGCCTCTTTTGTACATGCTAGCGGATCAGGTGGAACGCAGGCTGGTCTCTTAGCTGGAACTCTTTTAAACCATCTGCAGACTGATGTCATCGGGGTGAGTGTCAGTCGTCCACGTGAAAATTTAGAACCACGAGTGGGTAAAATCTGCAAGCTAGTTTTGTCGCTTTTGAATTATGAGCTAGATCCGACGGAATACGTGCATGTACTAGATGAATTCGTAGGCGGTGGCTACGGTATTCCGACTCCTGAATCAAAAGAGGCATTGCAGTTGTTGGCCCAGACAGAGGGTCTGATCATTGACCCTGTTTACACAGCCAAAGCCGTGGCAGGCCTTATCCATGAAGTACGTGCTGGGCGTTGGGCCGAAGGTAGCAACGTATTATTCTGGCATACCGGAGGTAGTCCCGCTCTGTTTGCAGATAGTATCTTTTGGGGAGGTGCAGGTATTTGAGTAAGCCGCTTATCGGCATTACTTGCTTAGTAGCTTGGAAAGAGGAGATTCAACGGCAGAATGAGACATATATTCAGGCAGTGCTAAAAGCAGGTGGCGTTCCATTGTTACTGCCAGCCATAGCTCCTGAGGATGTCATCATGGCCTATGCCGATGTAGTAGATGGGCTAATTGTATCAGGTGGGCCAGATATCGATCCGCAGTATTTTGGCGAGCAACCGATTCCTGAATTGGGTGCTGTAAATCCAGTGATGGATGCTTGCGAATGTGTTCTCATTCGTAGAGTTCTAGAGTTAGATAAGCCTATCTTAGGTATCTGCCGTGGGGCGCAAGTCATGAATGTAGTAGCAGGGGGAACTCTGTATCAAGACCTGCAAAGCGCGTTACCAAAGGTATTAAAGCATGATCAGGAACAGCCGCGTTGGTACCCCAGTCATGCCGTTCGCCTTGCAGAAGGCAGTATGCTGGCCGAAATCTTTCAGGCGGAAGAGCTTAAGGTAAACTCATTTCATCACCAGGCAGTTGCTCGTGTAGCGCCTGGATTTGTGGCTACAGCCCATGCGGAAGACAATGTAATTGAGGCCGTCGAAAGCCAGAAGCATCGTTTTGCAATTGGAGTACAGTGGCATCCTGAGGGTATGTGGAATCAGGCAGCCAATTATGACTCCTTGTTTGCAGCTTTTGTACAGGCCACCGAGGTGAAGTAAAATGCAGCAGATACGTCCACGTGTGCGTGATGTCGGATTAGTGCTTGGTACGTTACCTGTTGGAGCCAATAATGCAATTACGGATGTGGCCGGCGTGAGAGTTGGTCACACTACGGTCAATTTCGGTTCGGGAGCTTTGGTGCCGGGACAAGGTCCTGCGCGCACCGGGGTGACAGCCATAATTCCTCAGCCCGGCAATTGCTATACTCAGAAGTTAGAGGCGGCCGCATATGTGATTAATGGTTACGGCAAGTCTATCGGTTTGCCTCAGCTACAGGAATTGGGGCAACTAGAGTCTCCTATACTTCTCACCGGTACTCTGAATGCACCGAAAGTGGCAGATGCTCTGATTAGTCACATGGTGATGGAGACAAAAGAAATAGGCATTTCAACGAGTACAGTAAATGTTGTAGTTGGGGAGTGCAACGATGGTTATCTCAACGATGCTCAGGGGCGACATGTGCAGGCTGAGCATGTACACCAGGCCTTAAGTTGTGCAACTGATGGCCCGGTCGTTGAAGGTGCTGTCGGTGCCGGCACCGGTATGGTAACCTTCGGGTTTAAAGGAGGCATAGGCACTTCGTCCCGTGTTCTGCCCGCCGAGGTGGGCGGATATACAGTCGGTGTTTTGGTTATGTCCAATTTCGGTTCCCGCAAGCAATTGACCATTGCTGGTGTACCGGTAGGAGTAGAGTTGGCAGATTATAGGGAAGAGAAGCCAAATGATGGTTCGATCATGATTATCGTCGCAACGGATGCTCCCCTCAAATCGCGTCAGCTGTTGCGTTTGGCAAAACGCGTCCCATTCGGCTTGGCTAGAACCGGTAGTATTGCTTCCAACGGAAGTGGAGACTTTGCTATAGCCTTCTCTACCAGCTTAGTGCAGCCCCATTATTCTAAGCCGGGAGACAGGCAAAATGCTCCTTTGGTTGAGAATGGGCAAATGATGTCGTTGCTTTTTCAGGCAACTGTAGAGGCTGTCGAAGAAGCTGTGCTTAACTCTGTCTTTCGGGCTCATACAGTAATAGGGCGAGATGACCACTTGGTTTCTGCTTTACCGCTAGATCGTGTACTTGAGATACTGCGGAAGTATGGGCGGTTGAAGTAGCCGGTTTCATTGAGATCTAGTATGAGCAATATCGGAAATAGCAGGCCAGGAATTCCTGGCCTGCCTTAATACGCTTGGGTCAACTGACATGTTTTATCTAGCATCTTCTTATGGCACAAGGAGTTTTGCCATGTACTAACGAATAAAGTAAGAATGGTAGCTAGTTTTTGTTAGCAGTTACTACTTAGTGGGCAGACTATTTCTTGATAAGGAGGAGGCGGCATGGCAAAGCCCTCAGCAAAGAAGACTAACTCTAATAATAAGCAAGGTAAGCCGGCTACGACTAATGATGAAACTTTGGTGGATCATGGTGAGGTACTGCTCAGTTGGAAAGTGCGGCCCTACCTTTTGGAGAAGCGTAAAGCAGCAATTCTGGTTATTAGCACCCTGCTCTTTAGCGCTTTAGTTTGGTATGCGTTTGACTTGTCTGCGGGATTATTAACACTTGTTATTTGTTTGGGAGCATTCGCTTCTTTTCTGCTGCCGAGCGACTATCAGTTAACGGAGAAAGGTTTGCGGGTTAAGAGCGGAATCAATGCTCCTGTCTTTCGTAAGTGGAGAGCCTTCAAGGATTATCGTGTTTTCCCAGATGGCATAAATCTTATTTATCACCCACGTCAAATTCGTGAGCGGTTACTGAAGGCACAGTTTGTTTACTATGGGGATGCAGATGCGTCTGCGATTCAGAAGCTTATTACCGAGCGAATGGATAGCGTTATGGGAAAAGCTGAGTAAGTCATCTGCGCGCATGATAACTTTGGCAAAAGGCAAAAACTCTGGCAGGCGTTAGGGCCCTAGATTTGGACCAAGGCTCGGCACCAGAGTGTGGGGTGCGTTGTAAGAATTCTTAGGCGGACAATCTGTTTTGCCTGTTAGGAGGATGAAAGTTTGATGGCTAATTACAATCAAGAAGACCTGCCAGTTTCCCCGGAAAAGCGTGATGAACTGCTAAATAAGGTCGTAGACGTTATTGCCCGTTACGAGCTATTTACCCCGGCAACACTTTTCTTAGCTATGGGCAAGCCGTTGGCCTTTATCGGTAGCCAACTTATGTTTTCATTGGCCCCAATCGCTGGTGTTTTTGTTAATGAGGATACTGTTGAAGAATATGCGCACCTGTTGTCAGATCGGAGCAATATTGAACGGTTGCTCGACATGATGGAGGAACGGGAGCACCAGATGAAGAGCAAGAAAAAGTAAAGAGTTGCAGTAAGCACAGAGCCTACTCCTAAACGGGTGGGGCTCTGTTTGTGTGCGTCTTAAGACGTATGTATGCCTTCCAAAACGAACAAGCTATGCAAGACGTAGTTCTATTGTTTAATGTAGACAAAAGATTTTAACTAGGGATGGGTGAATTGACCATTTTCAGCAGGTTTCGAGGTCGTTTTTGCGATCATAGAAGAAATTTATGTTGCTTAGCAGGAATTGAGAAGGTAATATTGTATACGTATACTGCGCAGTAAGTAACATCTGCGCAACTTTTTGTTACTTTTGCTCGTTTGCGTCTAGGAAACTCTGATATAATAACTGGGTGAACTAAAGACGCCTATTCTGCTGATAAAGGAGGAAAACGCAAAGATGGCGCAGCTTAATCAGGACAAAGTAAAATCTATTATCGCCACTGACTGCGGCAGCACCACAACCAAGGCCATCCTAATTGAAGAGGTTGATGGAGTCTTCCGCCTCATAGCCCGTGGCGAAGCCCCAACTACTGTTGAGGCTCCTTTCGAAGACGTTACGATTGGAGTTCGTAACGCCATTCGTGAGCTTGAAGAGCTCGTTGGTAAGAAATTTCTTCAAGACAGCGAGGAACGTGGAGTAATTACACCTCGCACCGATCCTAAGACAGGGGCTGACATCTATCTCTCTACCAGTTCTGCTGGTGGTGGGTTGCAGATGATGGTCGCTGGCGTGGTCAAGAACATGACGGCAGAGAGTGCTGAAAGGGCAGCTCTTGGTGCCGGTGCTATCGTTATGGACGCTATTGCAATTAACGATGGTCGTCTACCCTATCAAAAGATCCAGCGTATCCGTCAGCTACGGCCTGACATGATTCTAGTATCGGGTGGTATTGATGGTGGTACCATCAGCCACGTAGCTGAGTTAGCAGAACTTATCTCTGCTGCTGAGCCACGGCCTCGTTTAGGCATCGGTTATAATCTGCCGATTATCTATGCGGGCAATAAAGATGCTCGTAATTACATGAAGGATATCCTCGGGAGCAAGACAGACCTGCGTATCGTGGACAACCTTCGCCCTGTTCTCGAGCGAGAGTTACTCGGCCCAGCTCGGCATGAGATTCATAACTTATTTATGGAACACGTTATGGCTCAGGCCCCTGGCTATAGCAAACTGATGAAGTGGGCTGACGCACCAATCATGCCTACACCCGGTGCAGTTGGCTTGATCATTGAAAACACTGCTAAGCAAGAGCAGCTTAGTGTAGTTGGTGTCGACATTGGTGGCGCAACTACAGACATTTTCTCAGTTTTCCAAGACACGTTTAACCGTACAGTCTCAGCCAACTTAGGTATGAGCTACAGTATTTGTAACGTGCTGACCGAAGCCGGTGTAGAAAATATTCTACGTTGGGTACCGTTTGATATTGACCAGGGCGATCTGCGTAACCGGATTCGTAACAAGATGATCCGGCCAACCACGATTCCTCAAACCCTGGAAGATTTGGTTATTGAGCAGGCTTTGGCGCGTGAAGCGTTACGTTTGGCCTTTGACCATCACAAGAGCTTGGCCGTAAGTCTACGTGGTGTGCAACAAGTGCGTGACATTAGCCAGACTTTCGAGCAGAGTGCTTCAGGTGGTACCCTGGTTGACGAGATGGAGCTCGGTATGATCATCGGCTCTGGTGGCGTACTTTCTCACGCACCTCGTCGTATTCAGGCAGTCTTGATGATGCTTGATGCTTTCCAGCCGGAAGGAATTACGCGGATTACAGTCGATAGCATCTTCATGGCACCACAGCTGGGAGTTCTCTCTACGATGCATCCGGCTGCTGCTAACGATGTCTTCCAGCGTGACTGTTTGGTCCGTTTGGGAACCTCGATTTCACCTGTTGGAACTGCTAAGGAAGGCGAGCCTTGCGTTACTGTGACAGCTACATTGCCAGACGGTGAAGTGGTTGAGAAGTCGGTACCGTATGGGAGCATTGATACTATTCCTTTAGCAGAAGGTTTTGCAGAGGTTGACATTCATCCAGCGCATGGTTTTGACGTCGGAGCAGGACGTGGCCATGAGTTGAAAGCCCGCCTCGAGGGTGGCGTAGGCGGATTGATTATCGATGCCCGCGGTCGCAAGCCTTTCTTCTTGCCGTCGGATACCGAGAATCGCATTCGCAAACTGGTCGAATGGTACAAAGCCTTAGATGTCTATTCAATGGACGTCTTAGACAAGTACCTTAAGCATTAAAAGCCTTGCGAAGGGAGTGTAATAAATGGCTCACGCTTATACCCCAGGTTTAAAAGTAACTGATTCTACTGTTGTTGTTAAGCGCCGCCGCCTCCCCATCTTAGGTGAGGTGATGGTTAAATTGGGTGATGTAGTTGAACCTAAGACCATCGTCGCGCGCACCAAGATTCCAGGCGATCCAGAAACAGTTAACGTTTCTAACAAGCTCGGTCTGGAGCCGGAGGATGTACCGGATTGCATGCTGAAGAAGGAAGGCGACGCCGTCAAGAAAGGCGAAGTTATCGCCCTGAAGAAAAGTTTCTTTGGCTTGTTCAAATCCACATTGGAATCACCTATCGATGGTACGGTGGATATCATATCGCCAATTACTGGCCAGATTACCTTACGGGGACCGGCTATTCCGATCGAAATCGACGCTTATGTTCCGGGCAAGGTTGTTGAGGTGATTGACCGGGAAGGCGTTGTAATTGAGACCCCTGCAGCCCTGATTCAAGGGATTTTCGGCGTAGGTGGCGAAAGACAAGGTCAATTGCAGATGGCAGTCAAGGATCCTAGCGAAGTTCTAACCGGTGATAAGATTACCTCCGACATGCGTGGTAAGATCGTTGTTGGTGGCTCGCTGGTTACTCTCGATGCTATCCGCAAAGCCGACCAGGTAGGCGTAGCTGGTATAGTGGCTGGCGGCTTGATTGATAAAGACCTAGTTGAGTTCCTCGGCTACGATATCGGCGTAGCTATTACCGGTCAAGAGGACATCAATCTGAGTATCATCATGACTGAGGGTTTTGGCCAGATTCGCATGGCGGACAAGACGTTTGACATGCTGAAATCTCTTGATGGCGAAATAGCTTCAATCAACGGTGCTACTCAAATCCGTGCAGGTGTCATGCGTCCAGAGGTAATTGTGGCGTTGTCTGAGAAGAAAGAAAGACACGAGAACAAGATTGAGGGCGGCATGGACATCGGTACGCTGATTCGTATCATTCGTGAACCCTATTTTGGCAAGCTGGCAACGGTAGCCAAACTACCGGCAGAATTACAGCAGGTAGAGTCTGGCACTAAAGCTCGCGTATTGGTGGCCAAGCTTGAGAGTGGAGAATTGGTCACGGTTCCACGTGCTAACGTAGAGCTCATCGAAGGATAATTGGTATAACCTAAGAAAAAGTATGAAAGAGGCTAGGCGCAAACTTAGCCTCTTTTGTGTTGCAAAACATAGAGGGAAGATCTGCGACAGTAAGTAGCTCATTTACCCGCATAACAGGCGCTCATTAGGGCAAGCTAAAGGTTGCAAGTCTGGGAGGTGAGTGCCTTGTTTGAATGGGAGCCAGTATATGAAACTACCCCAGAGGCGGCAGAGCAGTTGATTGAACGCCTAGCCAAAGCCGTCTTGCGCTTTGGAATGGAAGTCCCTGCAGTTTTTTTCTTAGAGCTGAGTAAACCACTTTCTTTTACAGCTGGGTCATTTGTGCATGCAATTACCCCTTTTCTCGGTGTCTACACAGATAATGAAAACATATTTACTGATTTCGCCACGATACTTACGGAGCGAAATCTGCTGGAGAAATTGATTTGTCGTATTGAAGAACTGGTCAAAGAGTCGGATGCTGAGCGGCTGTTTTAGTGAAGTTTGCTAATAAGAGCGCTGGCGTGGATTAAGAATGTGTAATTTCTTTGCTCTTGCCTATTGTTTGCCCCCACTATAAGCTAAGGCTAGTGAATTTTTCGCTATACGAAGTGGAGGGGGGTGGTGGTAATAGCAGCGAAAGAGCAAGTTGTTGACCACCCAATATTAGGAAGTCAAGGGGAGTTAACTAGAAGGCAGATTCAGTCTAGGATATGGAACTTGGCTTACCCAGCAATTATTGAGCAGCTATTAGTGACGATGGTGAGTATGGCCGACATGATCATGGTAGGCAGCCTTGGAGCGAGTGCTATTGCTGCCATTGGCCTTAGTAACCAGCCTGTTTTTACGGCTAATGCCATTTTTTCTGCCATTAGTATTGGTAGTACGGCTTTGATAGCACGCTTAATGGGCGCGCAAGATCTTAAACTCGCTAATCAGGCAGCACGCCAGTCATTAATTCTTGCCATCAGTACATCTCTTTGTTTGATGCTCGGCGTGTTTTTCTTTGCCCCAGCCATGATTCACTTCATGCAGGCTGCGTCTGACGTAGCCCCGTTGGCAATTGCATATTCGCGTATCATGAGCGTCAGCTTAGTATTCTCGCTCACAAGTATGATTCTCAATGGCGTATTACGGGGTGCTGGCGACATGCGGACTCCTATGCGCGTGAATGTGGTAGCGAACATTGTTAATATTGTTTTCAACTACTTGCTGATTTTTGGCGTGGGGCCTTTCCCTCGTCTGGGGGTTGCTGGGGCAGCCATTTCAACTTTGATGTCACGTATAGTGGCATTTTGTATGGTTTTGTCTGTGTTCTTCAGTGGCAAGTTTGTGCTGACTTTCCAGCGAGGACAGTCATATCGGCCTGACTGGACAATGATCAAGCGCATTCTGAATGTAGGCTTACCGGCAAGTATTGAGCAGTTGATTATGCGCTTTGGTATGATGTTTTACGCCCGTACAGTATCTGGTCTAGGCACGGTGGCCTATGCGGCGCATCAAATTGCTATCAACTCTGAGGGAATCACTTTTACTCCGGGCATGGGGTTTTCGATGGCCTCAACTACATTAGTTGGTCAGAGTTTGGGTGCAGGAATGCCAGAGCGAGCAAAGCGCTTCGGCATTGAGTCTCGTCGACTAGCAATGCTGACTATGGGCATCCTGGGTTTAATCTTATTTTTCTTTCCGGCGCAAATAATCAGTTGTTATACGGATGAGCAGGCTGTAATTGAGCAAGGGATCATTTGTTTACGCATCATCGCTTTAGTGCAACCGATAATGGGTGCTACTTTTGTTATGATGGGTTCATTGCGGGGTGCCGGAGACACCCGCTTTGTTATGTTGGTTACCATGCTTGGCATTTGGGGCGGGCGTCTTGGCACCGCCTATGTGCTAGTTAAAGGATTAGGCCTTGGGCTTAAGGGCGCTTGGATAGCCATGTCGGTCGACCATATTGTTCGTGGTACGATGGCCTCATTGCGCTTTCATCAGGGCGGTTGGCAGAAGGCACGTGTCTAGCCTGAATGGTACTGAAAAGGCGCCGCGCTGTTTGGATGCAAAGCGAGGGGCGTGTAGCACTACACTTATGACAAACATAGTGTTACACGCCCCTCTTTCAGGTTAGCATGTTTTCCGTTTTAACTGCTTTGCTAATGGTTGTCGCAGCGCCAAATATACCGGGTAAATGAGCACTGAACTGAGTATGCCTCGTAACAGGTTGAAGGGTAGAACGGTTGTTTTGACTAAGCCCAAATGGAGTTCAGCTGGTATACCATATACGCCTAAAGCCCAATAATAGTTAACTAGTACCATGGTTATGGTTAGCACCACTGTTCCGGTTGCGAGGCCGAACAACAAGCCATAATGATTAGACCAACGACGATAAATAATACTACAAGGGACAGCTAGGGCTATACCAGAAGCAAAGGCCATGAAGGAACCGATCGGACCGCTGGTTCCTTTGAAAAGCAGAAACAGTAGGCACTTGATAAAAGTAATAATTACAGCTGCCCAAGGGCCCAATATGACTCCGCCCAAAACGTTAGGCAAGTCGCTAGGGTCCCATTTCAAAAATGGTGCTGCCGGCAGAAGAGGAATCTGAATCGCATACATCAAAACTAAAGACATGGCGGTGAGTAAGGAGATCATTACCAGGTTACGGACGTTACTTTTTGGCATAGTACTACCTCCTAATAAAAATTTTGCAAGCAAAAAGCCCTGGAATGACCTCCAGGGCTTATAAAATAGCACGTGCAAAAACATATGCACCTTCTATCATCCGGACTATACCGTCGGCGCTGGAATCTCACCAGCTCTGCCTTATAGCTCGTGGGCTAGCTTACGCATTACCACCGGTCGGGAGTTTAACCCTGCCCTGAAGGTTCTACCTTGATTATAAGACGTTTGACAATAACGGTCAAGGAAATGCTTAACTTGTGGCAGTGTCTTAAGAACACTATAATGAGGACGTAGGTGTGGGAGGGTAATCTGAGAGATGATATATAGCGACCCTGAGACCCTTTGGGGACGGTTCAGACCCTTTGGGGACGGTTCTAAAAGTTCACGCCTCAACACAGGCTACAATTCTGGGGGGTGATTAAATGGAGGCATACTTCACAAGTGAATCGCTAAAGCAAACGCAGGAATTAGCAGCATCATTAACGCCTCTGCTTAGGCCGGGAGATACGCTTGTACTAACGGGGGCCATGGGCGCAGGCAAGACGCACTTCGTACAAGCTTTGCTCGCTCCAATTTGCCCTGGCCAATTAGTGCAAAGCCCTACGTTTAGCCTCGTCAATATCTATCAGGCCCCACAATTCTCTGTATTTCACGTAGACTTTTATCGCTTGAATAGCGAAGCTGAGCTTTGGGCGGCCGGCTGGGAAGATTATTTAGATACAACAGGTCTTTTGTTAATTGAGTGGGGGTTGCGCTTTCCAACAGCTCTCCCCCTAGATTATTTGCAGATAGAGCTAGTAGCAACGGGAGAGAGCAGTCGCCGCCTATTGCTATCGCCCCTAGGGGCGCGTGGTGAGCAGTTAAAAGAGGAGTGGTTAAATGCTGTGGCTAGCCATTGAAAGCGCCACGTTGGTGGCCAGCGTCGCCGTTGGCAGAGATACTAAAGTGATGGCCGAGATTACCTCGCAGGTTGCGTTAACGCACTCGGAAAGACTGTTGCCAATGGTTGACCAAGTGCTACACTTAGCCGAAGTAGAACTAGATAATCTTGACGGCATTGTTGTGTCTGTGGGACCAGGATCATTTACTGGTTTGCGTATTGGGCTGGCTACAGCTAAGGGTTTGGCTCATGCACGCTCTTGTCCCCTCTATGCTGTTTCTACACTGGAAGCCTTAGCTTGGCAGCAACCTGCAGGAATTGTTGCACCATTACTGGATGCGAGGCGCCAGCAGGTTTATACAGCTGTTTACCGACGCACAGAAATGGGTTTAACTACCATATTACAGCCTACTGCCTTGGCTTTGCAGGAGCTTCTGCAGTCACATTTGCCTGCGGGAGAGCCTGTTCGTTTTGTAGGAGAAGCGTCCCAACTCTATCGCTCACAGATTCTGGCTCACGACGTAAGTGCCGTTTTCGCTAATCCGCTACACAATTGGCCTAGAGCTAGCAGTTTGGCCTTAGTGGCACTATCTGACGGGCGTCCAGCCAGTAGCGTGAGTGAGTTGCGGCCTGCCTATATTCGAGCATCTCAGGCAGAACAGAAGTTGGGGGGAAAATAGTGTGTCATTAGCCTTATCTATTGACATGATGCAGCTGGATGATCTTAATGCTGTCCTGGCTATCGAAAAGCTTTGTTTCCCTACACCGTGGTCACATTTCGCCTATTATACCGAACTAACTGAAAACCACTATGCGCTTTATATCGTAGGAAAAATTAAGGGTCAGGTAGTCGCTTATGCAGGGGCTTGGGTAATCTTAGATGAGGCTCATATTACGAATGTAGCGGTGCACCCTGATTGGCAAGGACAAGGTTTTGGCCGGGAAATACTTGTGGCACTCTTGGCGAGAGCCAAAACTAGGGGAGCAGCCAGTGCAACCTTAGAGGTTCGCAAGAGCAATTATCATGCACAGAAACTATATTTAAAATACGGTTTTAGTTTTCAAGGGCAAAGGCCAGGTTACTATACCGACACGGGTGAGGACGCTCTAATCATGTGGAAGCATGACTTAACGGATATAGAGAGGCACGGTGAAAGCTAGGCCCCTTGCCTCAAGCTATCAACAGTAGGCAAGAGTAATCTTGAAGAGGGTAAATAGGCCATTAAGCTATCATGCAGGGGGTGAGAGGATGCCTAAGTCAGCTATAACCCTAGGGATTGAAACAAGTTGTGATGAAACTTCGGCTGCCGTTGTACGAGCTGGAGAACAAGTACTATCTAATGTAATTTCTACTCAGATTCCGTTACACCGCCGTTACGGAGGAGTTGTGCCTGAAATTGCCTCAAGGCAACATGTGGAGGCCATTGTACCAGTAGTAGAAGAAGCCTTGCAGCAGGCTCAGATTGGTTGGTCGGACCTCTCTCATATCGCCGTTACGGCGGGACCGGGCCTTGTAGGGGCTTTGCTTGTAGGGCTTTCTTATGCAAAAGCTCTCGCTTACAGCCTCAAGGTTCCGCTGGTAGGGGTAAACCACTTAGAAGGTCACATCTACGCGAATTTCTTGGCTCATAAAGTGCAGCTACCAATTCTCTGTTTGGTCGTTTCCGGAGGACATACAGATCTTGTTTACATGGCTGAACACGGTTGCTACCAATCTCTGGGACGAACTCGCGACGACGCAGCAGGGGAGGCTTTCGACAAGATCGCCAGAGCCTTAGGGTTGCCATATCCGGGTGGGCCTGAAATCGACCGTGTGGCTCGAATGGGGCATGAGACGGCCTTTGATTTCCCACGTGCCTGGTTGGAACCAGACTCCTTTGATTTTAGTTTCAGTGGGTTGAAATCAGCTGTACTTAATGAACTTAATAGATTGACGCAGAAGGGGGATCCTGTGCCGCTAGCCGATGTGGCTGCTAGTTTTCAGGCAGCCGTAGTTGAAGTGTTAGTCACTAAGGCAATAGCTGCTGCATTAGCCAAACAGGTTCCCGTGCTATATGTAGCCGGGGGAGTTGCTGCGAACAGCTACCTGCGCCAAAAGCTAACCGAGGCTGCTTTGGCTAATGGTTTGGAAGTACGCTTCCCTCCTATCAAACTCTGCACCGATAACGCTGCTATGATCGCTGCAGCCGGTTTTCACTATTGGCAGGCGGGCAGATTTGCTAACCTGCACCTGAACGCTACGCCTAATTTGCCCTTGGTTAGCAAATAGCCAAGTCTCTGTGGATAACGTGTGGATAACCTGTGGATATGCAGTGCGTAAACTGACAAGCGTTGTGGATAAACAGATTATTAGTTTATGTAGCGTCTGTGGATAATGTGGATAAAACGGGGGATAACTTGTAAACAAGGGCTCGAATTGTGGATATCTTTGTTGAAAAGCTATGCATACTTCGGGTTACGTTAATCAACAGCTTTCGACAATATGAGTAAAGTAACATTTAGTGAATATTTATAACAGGGTGACAAGAATTGCTAGATAAGAAACAGATGCGACAAGTTATGTTAACAAGACGTCAGGCGCTGACCGAAGCTGAGCGTATGCATGCTGGACAACGCGCTCTAGCACAGGTGCAGCAATTGCTTACCGGGCAGGAACGGGTCATGCTATATATGCCTTTTCGTGGTGAGCTAGATACCATAGTATTGGCACAATGGTTATTAGAACAAGGCGGCGAAGTGGTTTTGCCTCTGACTGACAAACAGACCCGTATGCTAACGCCTGCTCTGGTCAAGAACTTAGTAACATTACAGCCGGCAGCCTATGGTATACTCGAACCATCGCCCGGCAACTATGAACCAATAGCCCCAGATAGCTTGCGGGCAGTAATCGTTCCCGGGGCGGCTTTCGACCGCTTTGGTTACCGCATTGGCTACGGTGGCGGTTACTACGATCGTTTCTTACCCCGCTTAGCGGCCGACTGCCTTACCATTGGTTACTGTTACGATTGGCAGCTAGTAGAGCGCCTTGTTCCAGATCCTTGGGATCAGAGGCTCAGCCATGTGGTTACAGATCATAGATGCTGGGTAGTACCCCGGCACAATTAGCTTTTACACATCACGGTTTGGCACAGATTTAACTGGAGGAGAGAGCATGCAAACAGGAATGTACTCAACGGCTGAGGTAACAAACAACTTCAGTGATTCCGGAGCAAAAAAGGCAAATAGAAGGGCGCTAGATCTTTGGCTTTTAGGCGGCCTAGCCGGCGCTTATATCTCAATCGCGGGTATCGTATCACAGGTAATTGGTCATGATATCGCAAAGTTCTTGGGGGTAGGGGTAACTCGCCTGATCATGGGCTCAGTCTTTACCTTAGGTCTTGCTCTTGTTGTCTTGGCTGGGGCAGAGCTATTCACAGGTAACTGCCTGATTGTTATTAGTGTGCTAGATAAGCGTATTAGTTGGGGCAAATTGCTTCGCAATTGGGCGATCGTTTGGCTTGCTAACGCCCTAGGTTCTGCGTTGGTAGTCGCTTTAACTATGGGTTCAGGAATAGGCAGCATGAACGGTGGGGCCGTCGGTGAGTTTGCTGCTTCCATTGCTGCCGGGAAGTTAGCCTTGCCGTTTGCTACTGTTTTCTACAAAGCGATTCTGGCCAACTGGCTTGTTTGCTTGGCAGTTTGGGTTGCAAGTGCAGCGAAAGACGTTGCAGGCAAAGTAATCGGCATGTACTTGCCGATCATGGGCTTTGTCGCAGTCAATCTAGAGCACTCGATTGCCAACATGTTTGCTGTTCCTTTTGGCTTGGCTCAGACGGGCAATTTAAACCTGCAGACTCTTACTCAGTTTTTTCTGCGCAACCTAGTGCCGGCAACTTTGGGCAACATCGTCGGCGGGGCCATACTTGTCGGATTCTTGCACTGGTACCTCTTTTCCCCGTCGAGACAAATAGCAAAGCAGTGAGCCTCCCGATGCCGGGTATGCCCGGCATAGTTTTCCTCAAGGAGGGCATCTTGGTAAATGGATCCCCTAAATCAACCTAGAGTGAAAAGGCGAGTAAAATGGAGTAAACAGAGCCTAATGCAAGTAAATGGCCTTAAATCAGCCTAGACGATAAATGTCTTTATTTGCATACAGCCGTGACAGACGGGTATATTATTATTAGCACTCGCCACGGGTGAGTGCTAATAATAGCTCAATAAAAAGCATCATTACTTGGAGTAAGGAGGTTTTCTGATTTGAACCTGCAACCATTAGCAGATCGCGTCGTAGTGAGGGCCTTAGCTCAAGAAGAAAAGACTAAGAGTGGTATTGTCTTGCCAGATACAGCCAAGGAGAAGCCCCAAGAGGGAGAAGTGCTTGCTGTTGGCCCTGGCAAAATCGCTGACAATGGCTCCCGTATGCCTATGGAGATCAAAGCCGGTGATAAGGTGATCTACTCCAAATACGCCGGGACTGAAATCAAAATGGACGGTGTAGAATATTTGGTGCTTAGAGAATCCGACGTATTAGCAATCGTGAAGTAAGGAGGCTACATAAATGGCAAAACAGATTAGCTTCAATGAGGATGCCCGCCGCGCTCTGCAGCGTGGTGTAGATGCCCTTGCTGATGCCGTTAAAGTAACGCTCGGACCTAAAGGGCGTAACGTTGTTCTAGACAAGAAGTTTGGTGCTCCGCTGATCACAAATGACGGTGTTACCATCGCTCGTGAAATAGAGCTCGATGACGCTTTTGAAAACATGGGTGCTCAATTAGTTAAGGAAGTTGCCACCAAGACACAAGACGTGGCTGGTGATGGTACGACAACGGCAACTCTCTTGGCTCAAGCAATGGTACGTGAAGGCCTAAAGAACGTAACGGCTGGTGCCAACCCCATGATCATCAAGCGTGGTATTGAAAAGGCAGTTAAGGTTGCTGTTGATGAAATAGCAAAACAGGCTGTGCCTATCGAAACCAAGGCCGCCATTACACAAGTAGCATCTATTTCAGCTGCCGATGATGAGATCGGGCACTTGATTGCCGATGCTATGGAGAAGGTGGGCAAAGACGGCGTCATCACCGTCGAAGAGTCACGCACGACCGGTACACATCTAGAAGTAGTCGAAGGTATGCAGTTTGATCGTGGCTATGTATCACCTTACATGGTAACCGATGCAGAGAAGATGGAAGCCATCCTCGATGATCCTTTCATCCTCATCACTGATCGCAAGATCTCGGCTATCCATGATGTACTTCCTGTTTTAGAGAAAGTAGTACAGCGTGGTAAACCGTTGTTGATTATCGCTGAAGACGTTGAAGGTGAAGCCCTGGCAACCTTGGTTGTTAACAAGCTGCGCGGCACGTTTAACTGCGTCGCCGTAAAGGCTCCTGGCTTTGGCGATCGTCGTAAGGCCATGCTGGCTGATATCGCTGTCTTGACAGCAGGTACTGTCGTCTCAGAGGAACTCGGTCTCGAGCTCAAGAATACCGACGTCCCGATGCTCGGGCGTGCACGTCAAGTGCGTGTGGCTAAGGAAGAAACGGTCATCGTTGATGGCGCTGGCGACCAAGACGAGATCAAGAAGCGCATTGCTCAGATCAAAGCTCAGATAGAAGATACTACTTCTGATTTCGATAGAGAAAAGCTACAAGAGCGTTTAGCTAAATTGGCTGGCGGTGTGGCCGTTATTCAAGTTGGTGCAGCTACTGAGGTTGAGCTGAAAGACAAGAAGAGTCGTCTAGAAGACGCTTTGGCAGCTACTCGCGCCGGCGTAGAAGAAGGTATGGTTCCTGGCGGCGGCGTTGCTCTTCTATCTATTATCCCCGCACTGAATGATCTAAATGTGCAGGGTGATGAGGCTACAGGCGTAGCAATCGTTCGCCGTGCTCTAGAAGAGCCGGTGCGCCAGATTGCCGATAACGCCGGTCTAGAAGGCTCCGTAATTGTTGGTAAGGCCAAGGAGCAGAAGGCTGGTTGGGGATTTGATGCCATGAGCGGTGACTTCGTTGATATGATGGCAACCGGTATCGTAGACCCTGCCAAGGTTACCCGCTTTGCATTGCAGAACGCTGCTAGCATTGCTTCCATGGTGCTGACGACAGAGGCTCTCGTGGCTGATAAGCCGGAGCCGGCTGCTGCAGCTGCACCGGGTGCCGGTATGGGCGGCATGGGTGGCATGGGCGGCATGGATATGATGTAAACCGCTAGCTTAACTAGCGCGGACCATTTGGGGCAGACTAGGCTTAATGCTTAGTCTGCCCTCATATTTCGTTTGACAGTTATTCTGCGCCATTGTTATAATCAGACCAACTTTTAGAAGGTGGAGGTGGCTAGTTTGTCCTTTCAGCAACGGCAACTTGTTGTTGTCGATTTTGGTGGGCAACAGGCCCAGTTAATCGCGCGCCGTATTCGGGCGCTGCATGTATATAGCGAAGTTTGGCCACATAATACTGCTTGGGAACGTTATCAAGCGGTTAAGCCTCAAGCGCTTATTGTTTTCGGCTCTACCCATGGTGGCGAGCAGCTCGATTCTCGCGTCTTAGAGCTAGGCATCCCTGTTCTTGAAGTTTCTACAGCAGGCCTGAATCCAGAAGATCTGAAGAACTTCTTGTTTCAAGTAGCAGGCTGCCGGGGTGACTGGTCGATGACAAACTTCATCGATGAAGCTGTAGCTGAAATCAAGGCACAGGTGGGTGATGCTACCGTTATCTGTGGCTTAAGTGGTGGTATTGATTCAGCAGTGGCGGCTGTCTTGGTGCATAAGGCAGTCGGTAAACAGCTCACCAGCATTTTTGTTGACCAAGGCCTAATGCGTCAAGGCGAGGCAGAAGAAGTTGTAGAGGTTTTTGGTCGGCAGATGCAGATGCAACTAGTTGCAGTCGATGCCCGCAAGCGTTTTCTAGATGCTCTAGCCGGCGTTGCAGACCCAGAGCAAAAGCGCAAAATTATTGGGACAGAGTTTATTCGCGTGTTTGAAGCAGAGGCACGCCGCCTGGGTGATGCTGCCTATTTAGTACAAGGCACGATTTATCCCGACGTGATCGAAAGTGGTGTTGGGTCAGCGCTGGTTAAGTCGCATCATAACGTTGGTGGTCTGCCCGAAGACCTAGCTTTCAAGCTGATCGAGCCCTTACGTGAGCTGTTCAAAGACGAGGTGCGCGAGATCGCCGCTTTGCTTGGCCTACCCGATAGTATCGTTCATCGCCAACCCTTTCCCGGGCCGGGTCTGGGTGTGCGTTGCCTGGGCGAGATTACTGCCGAGAAATTGGCCATCCTACGGCATGCCGATGCCATTGTTACAGAGGAAATTAAGCAGGCGGGCCTTTACCGTTCTATCTGGCAGGCCTTTGCGGTCTTGCCTAATGTACAGACAGTTGGTGTTAGTGGAGAACGGCGTACCTATGCACACCTAATTGCTATCCGCGCTGTTAACAGCGTAGATGCAATGTCAGCCGAGTGGACACATCTGCCTTATGAACTGCTTGAGCGCATGGCTCAGCGCATTGTGGCAGAAGTAGACGGAGTTAACCGCGTAGTGTATGACATCACCGCCAAACCACCCGGCACTATCGAGTGGGAATAAGTAAGAAACCCCGCAAACGTTGCTATAGCGGCGTTTACGGGGTTGTTTTTTTGCACTGGACCGCGGGGACGTACACTTGAACCAGGGAAAGGGTGGAAACGGGCGCAGCTCTAGTGCCTAATGCACATCAGTCTAGGTCTATTACATAGATACACTTTTCAGTTTCGCCTGCCCGATACATTTCATTATGTGGAGGTAGTTGGGCTACCTCCTTCAACCTGCATCCAGCATTTTCGCATGTTTTTCGTGACGCGATGTTTGTAGGTGAACAAGTTATAATCAAATAGCCCATTTCATGCTTCCTTGCCAGATCGAACAGCAATTGGCAGGCTTTCGCCGCATAGTGATGGCCCCTATAGGGCTTGTAAATCTCATACCCTATGTTGCCGCCATAATAGGTATTCTCGTTATGACCAATCCGCAAATCGCAGCAACCAATTTCTGTTTGATCATCGGTTTTGCATATGTAAAAGTAATAAGCCGGAACATATCCCCTCTGTGGATCAGCCTTTGCCGTCCTGTAGAGTCTCAAGAATATCTCATCGTTGCCTAGAGCAAGAGTATCGAGAAACATGTTATGGCCCCCCTTAAGCAGGTTCTGAAGATCTATCTCATTAGCCAC